>ENA-OPWR01003163-OPWR01003163.1-human-gut-metagenome-genome-assembly--contig:-NODE-3163-length-10457-cov-10.205634_pt1 | contig 10457 bp, 7 predicted proteins | sample MGYA00241507_ERZ502006 | MGnify/ENA primary metagenome ERZ502006 (study PRJEB25962, sample SAMEA2043041) | human gut metagenome | biome: human gut; feature: human-associated habitat; material: faeces... | reverse complement strand
GCGTCCGCAGACGCGCCCCCAAGCTGCTCTTCCCCCAAGATTCCGTGAAGAACCAAAGTAAAGGCAAAGCAAAAGGTCGCTCCTCATGGTGGGAACGACCTTTTTTACTGCTTACAGCTTGTTGATTTTCTCGATAAACGCCGTCACATTCCGCTCCGGCGTCGCCCACGAGGTGCACACGCGCAGCGCGACATGGCTCTCGTCCACACGCTCCTGAAACTCCAACGCGAAATCCTCCTCCAGCGCCTCCACCTGCTCATCGGAGAAAATCGGGAAGAGCTGGTTCGTCGGGGAATCGACATGCAGCGGAATCCCCTTTTCCAGCAGCGCGGTGCGGATGCGCATCGCCTGCTTGACCGCCTTCTGCCCCAGCTGGAAGTACAGCCCGTCCGCCATCAGCGCGCTGAACTGCACGCCCAGCAGCCAGCCCTTTGCCAGCAGGCCGCCCTGATGCTTCATCATGTGGCGGAAATGCTTCTTCAGCGCCGGATGGTTGATGACAATCGCTTCGCCAAAGAGCGCGCCCATCTTCGTGCCGCCGACGGTGAACACGTCGCACATCTCGGCGATATCCGCCGCGGTCAGGTCACCGGTCGGGGCAGCAAGCGCATAGCCCAGCCGCGCGCCGTCGATGAAAAGGTACAACCCCAGTTTCTGGCATGTCAGGTAAATATCACGCAGCTGCGCGCGGTTGTAGACCGTGCCCAACTCGGTGGACATGGAGATGTAGACCATTGCAGGCTTCGCGACATGCTCATTGTCATCCAGCATTGCCGCCGCCACACTGATTTGGCTCGCGCTGATGCGCCCGTCGCGGCTTTGGAGCGCGATGCACTTATGCCCCGTGCCTTCCACCGCGCCCGTTTCGTGGACGTTGATATGCCCCGTGTCAGCGCAGAGGACGGCTTCATACGGGCGAAGCGCCGCGGCAATCACGGTCATGTTTGCCTGCGTGCCGCCGACAAGGAAATGCACGTCCGCATCCGGGCAGGCAAACGCCTTGCGCACGGCGTCAGCGGCTTCGGCGCAGTGGGTGTCCGTGCCGTAGCCGGGGTTCTGTTCGAGGTTCATTTCATTCAGGCGCAGGAGAATCGAAGGGTGGCAGCCCTCGGAGTAATCGTTGTTCAGGCGAATCATCATGGTCTTCCTTTCTTGACACATTCCCACCCATTATAGCGCATTTATGGGGGAGAAGTCAAGAATCTGCGCAATCTGTCACAGGGCGTGCACATTTTCCGGTTCTTCACGGAATCTTGGGGGAAGAGCAGCTTGAGGGCGCGTCTGCGGACGCGCAAAGTTACTGGCAGGGACGCTTCGCTGCCTGCGCCTTTGTTGAGTGCGTTTGCGATGCTGGTCGCCCGCGGAACAGTTGGGGCGTTGCCCCAAACCCCACAAGGGACGCTGTCCCTTGACCCTGCAAGGGGCAGACGAAAAGGGACGAAGTCCCCCCTTGACCCCTTTTCGCGATTGAGTTGGTCGCGCTTTCATACTCCTTCCGCGTGTAGCTTTTTGGCGCTTCGCCTAAGCCCTTGTTTGCTCCCCACCTTTCCGTGAAAAACCAATTTTTTTCCTCCACCATCCCCCGAAATATTTTTTCTCCGCCGGGAACAAAATCCATCCGTCAGCCGTTCTATGGGTGTAAAGGAAAACGGAGGGAGCGGAAGGCTCAGCCGACCGCCCGAATGGAGGGATTTCATTATGAAACGCTTCTTATCATTGGTTCTGGCAATGCTGATTGCCATCACGATGCTGATTATCCCCGCAAGTGCGGAGAATTACGCAACGGCAGTCGTTAAGGGCGGGTGGCTGCGGCTGCGCGCGGAGGCTTCCGCGTCCTCCGAAACGATTTCCGCCTACTTCACCGGCACGCAGGTGACCATCATCGGCACATCCGGCGAATGGTACTATGTCCTCACGCCGGATGGACATTACGGCTTTATGAACAGCAACTACCTGACCGTGACGGGCAGCAGCAGCGGCTCGACCACCACCGAAAGCACGGCGTATATCTACGCGGCGAACGGCAAGCCCGTCCGGATGCGCTCCGGCCCGTCCACTGACTACGGCGTCATCGCGTCCTACAGCGTGGGCACGCAGGTAAAGGTGCTCATCAGCGGCGCGGACTGGAGCAAAATTCGCGTTGGCACGCGCACGGGCTATATAATGTCGAAGTTCCTGTCGGTAACGAACATCACCCCGTCCACGCCGTCCAGCTCGTACACCGCGTATGTGACCGCCAGCAACGGCAAGCCGGTTCGGATGCGCACGGGCGCGGGCACGAATTACAGCGTCATCAGCACATACAACGTCGGCACGCAGGTGACGGTGCTGGAGTACGGCAAGACGTGGTGCAGAATCCGCGTCAACGGCTACACCGGCTATATGATGACCAAGTTCCTGACGACCACCCAGCCGACGGTCATCAGCAGTGCAGCGCTGAACAAGAACACGGTCTGGCCCGGCGAAACCCTGACCGTGACCACGAATCCGGCAAACATTAGCGTCTCCTATGAATGGCTGAACGACGCGGGTGCGCGCCTTGGCACGGGCAGTACCTACACCGTCAAGACCAGCGACACAGGCCGCCGCATCCGCGTGCGCGTGACCGGCAAGAACGGCACAACCGGCTCTGTCGTCAGCGGCTGGGCGGCTGTGCAGGGCAACGGCACAGTCGGCACCGTCTATCAGCTCAAGGCCCTCACCCTGAACACCACCAATGCCGTCGTCGGCACGACCCTGACCGCGACGATTGCTCCGTCCGGCGCGACCGCGAATATCTACTGGTATCTCGACAATGGCACTTATCTTGGCTACGGCAGCAGCTACACCGTGCAGCCCAACGCGCTCGGCCGCCGCATCTTCGCCTACGCCGAGGGCACCAACAGCACCACCGGCACGGCGACCAGCGCCTACACGGACACCGTGACCGCCGGCGCAACCCCGTCCATCGTGCTGAGCAGCGTGACCCTCTACAACTACTCCCCGACCGTCGGCACGGTGCTGACGGCGACCATTGCCCCCGCGAACGCAACCGCCACCATCCTCTGGTACCGTGACGACAACGTCTACCTCGGCACGGGCATGACCTACACCGTCACCGCGACGGACGTGGGGCATCGCATCTACGCTTGGGCACAGGGCACGGGCAGCACGAGCGGCAACGTCACCAGCCCCTACACGCAGCAGGTGACGGCGGGCACGAGTTACCGCATCGACAGCGTGACGCTGAACAACCTGAATCCCATCGTCGGGCAGACGCTTGTGGCAAGTGTCGCCCCCTATGGCGCGACCGCGACCATCACTTGGTATCGCGATGATAGCAAGATTCTGTCCTACGGCGCCACCTACACCGTGCAGGCGGACGACATTGGGTACTCGATATACGTCTGGGCGGAAGGCACGGGCAACACCACCGGCAGCGCGACCAGCAAGATTACCAGCGAAGTGAAGGCGAACTAATACTATTTCCAGATTCACCTGCGCCATCTGCTTGCGCCTTTTCCATTCTGGCGTCCGCTCATTCCACTTAGCGTAGCGCTGCTACGCTGCGTTTCATTCACGTTAGCCAGAATGAAAAATTCGCGGCGCATCTTGGCGCATTCTTATCTGGAAATAGTATAAGCGACAATATTCGCCCCGAACCTCTCCCGCATCGGGGGGAAGTCCGGGGCGAAACTGTATTCCGCTTTCGACTGAATGTTATGGATTTATACGCTTTTTCGCGAAGAAATCGCGCATGACTTCAGCGCATTCATCCGCCAGCACGCCCGCGCGCCAAGCGGTAACGCCGGATAGCGCCGCATCCCCCGGCAAATCGTACACGCTGCCGCAGCACCCCTGCCGGGCGTCCGCCGCCCCGTAGACGCAGGCGCTGAGCTGGCTCATCACCATTGCGCCCGCGCACATCGGGCAGGGTTCAAGGGTGACGTAGAGCGTGCAGCCGCGCAGCCGCCATGTGCCGAGTTTCTCCGCGCCCCTGCGCATACAGAGGATTTCAGCGTGCGCAGTCGGGTCATGCTGATTTTCGCGCAGGTTATGGGCGCGGCAGACTTCCTGTCCGTCGCGGACAAGCACCGCCCCAACGGGGATTTCGCCCTCTGCCGCGGCAAGGCGGGCTTCTTGGAGCGCAAGGCGCATCCAAACTTCGTCGTTTTGCATAATTCCTCTTTTATACTATTTCCGGACGAAAATGCGCCAAGATGCGCCGCGAATTTTTCACTCTGGCTAACGCGAATGAAACGCAGCGTAGCAGCGCTACGCTAAGTGGAATGAGCGGACGCCAGAGGGGAAAAGGCGCAAGCAGATGGCGCAGGTGAATCCGGAAATAGTATTATTCATACTTGGTTTTTCTTGTTGCTTGGAGGGAACGGGAAAATCCCCCCATGAAGGATTTCGCCCTTCCTTTGTCGAATCCCTTCTTCGCCCCAAAATTCTTTGGACAGGAGGTTTCCTGATGAAACGATTGCTTGCCGCCCTGCTGGCGCTGATGATGCTGCTGACAATGACATCCTGCGCCGCGCCGGATGCGGCGGAGACGGATGACAAACTGACGCTCGTGGCGTTCAACGTCGGCAAGGCGGATGCGCTGCTGCTCACATCGGGCGACACGGCTTACCTCATCGACACCGGAACGGAGGACAGCTGGGCGGATTTGTCCCGCGCGCTGGAAGCCCTCGGCGTAACGCACCTGACCGGCGTGATTGTGACGCACATGGACAAAGACCACTACGGCGGCGCAAAGCAGCTTGCCGAAAGCGACATTGCCATCGACGGGTGGTACGCGTCCTGGGCGTGGGAGAAGGAGAAGTGGAAGAAGCATCCCGTGGTGAAGGCGGCGGCGGTACGCGGCGAGGAAATCACCCTGCTTCAGCCGGGCGACACGCTCTCTGATGGGCTGCTGACGGTCATTGGCCCGATTCAGGAGCGCGAGGAAAGCGAGAACGACAATTCGCTGGTGCTGGTTGCATCGGGCGGCGGCGGCAAAATGCTGCTGACCGGGGACATGGAGTACGACGAGGAGAACGACCTGCTGGCAGCAGGGGTGATTCCATCGTGCGAGGTGCTGAAGGTGGGGCATCATGGGCGCGACGATGCAACCTCAGCGGCGCTGGTGGCGGCGGTACAGCCGAAAGTGGCGGTCATCAGCACAAGCAGCGTGATTCTGCCGGAATCCCCCGCGAAAAGGGTACTGCGTGTGCTATCGAGCGCCGGCGCGCAGATTGTGCAGACGCAGCAGGCGGAAATCGGCGTGCGGGTAACCCTCAGCGGCGGAAACGTGACGGTGGAGTTCCTCAAGAACTGACGCGGCAAGCTCACAAAATGGTTCTTCATAGAATCTTTGGGGCAAACAAGGGCTTCGGCGAAGCACCAAAAAGCTGCACGCGGAAGGAGCATGAAAGCGCGACCAACTCAATCGCGAAAAGGGGTCAAGGGGCAATTGCCCCTTGCAGGGTCAAGGGACAGCGTCCCTTGTGGGGTTTGGGGCAACGCCCCAACTGTTCCTCGTCCGACCAATCCCAAGGAAGTCGCCAACAAAGGTGCAGGCAGCGAAGCGTCCCTGCCAGTAACTTTGCGCGTTCGCAGACGCGCCTCCAAGCTGCTCTTCCCCCCAAGATTCCGTGAAGAACCCACAAAAATCCCCCGACTCTACGCGAATCGGGGGATTTTGCTGTATTGGGAATTAGTCGTTCAGGATGTCCTTGTTAATCGTGGCGTTGGCATCCTTCACCCACTGCGCCACCACTTCGTCGCGCACGGTGCTCTGCTTGCTGCTCAGCAAGGAGGAGGAAATGGTGTCGTGCACCGTCTCCATGTCCACCGCGCCTTCCACCACGTCGGAGGTGTACTGGATGATGTAGTAGCCGTAGCTGCCTTCAATCTTGTCGGAGTAATCGCCGACCTTTTGCAGCGCCATCGCGCCCTCGACAAAGGCAGCGTCAAACTGCGTGAAGCCCTCGCAGACCGGATAGCCGGTTGCCGCGTTCACCGCGCCCGCCTTCATGCCGGGGTCGTCGTTGTGGGCTTCCGCCAGCGTGTCCCAGTCCTGACCTTCCGCCAGCGCCGCCAGCACTTCGTCCGCTTCGGGGGTGATGTTCGCCAGCGCCTTCGTCTTCGCGTCCGCCAGCTGCTGCTCAAGGAACGCGCGCTTCGCCTTCGCTTCGGCAATCGTCACAGCCGTCGCAGCCACCGTCTCGTCGAGGCCTTCCTCGAACGCGGACACGGAGCTTTCAACCTCCACGGTCGCGGTGGGCGTTTCGGTGGCGGGCTTGAGCGTCACAGTGACCTGATTCGCCAGCTCGTCCATGTTCGCCACGCCCAGCTTCGCCATCACGTTGGCGGCGTTGTTCTGCTCGGTAATCACGTTGTCCAGCGCAGTCTGGATGTTGGACACCAGCGCGGAATCTTCGTCGCTGTACTTAATCAGAATCTGCTTGACGTTGCGGTAGCCCGCCGGACGATAGTAGACCGTCGTGCCGTTCAGCACCGCCTTGCCATACGCGGACAGGTCGGATGCGTAGGAGGTCTTCGCCGCTTCAACCTTGCTGTTGAAGTCCGCGACGATTTCGTCCTCCGTCACGGTCACGTCCTTCACCGCGTAATCTTCCGCCTTGGTGATGAGCAGGGATTCGGTCATGCCCTTGCGGACATACTCCTCGGTGTAGCCGAGTTCATCCAGCTTGGCGTTGATTTCCTCCAGCTGCGTTTCGAGGTCAAGGGAGAACTCGGTTGCCGCGCTCTTGCGCAGAGAATCCAGCTGAGACGCGGTATTCTCTTCAATCTTCGTCTTTTCTTCGTCCGTCAGCTGGTCAAGCCCCAGCTCCTTCGCCTTCGCCAGCAGCACAGAACGCTCGACAAGGCTGTTAAGCACGTTGTCGGTAAGGCTGCTCATTACGTCCGCATTGGTGCTGTCGAAAGACAGGCCGTATCTGGAATACAGGGCGGTCATATAGTTGACCTGATTCTGAATCTGCGCTTGCACCTGTGCCTTGGTATAGGTATCATCACCCACGCGGATGACCACGCGCGCGGCATCGACCGCTTCGTCCTTGACAATCAGCGAGCAGCCGCTGAGAATCATCGTGAGCACCAGCAGCAGTGCCAGCAGAGCCTTTTTCTGCATAAACTTATTCTCTCCCATCTCTATACATTTCATTGAGGGGGTACTTTCCTTATTATAGCGCAAGTCAGCGCGAATGACAAGCAAATCCGCCGGAAAAGGTGTTAAAATTTTTTGAATTTCGGGGGAACGGAAAAAGGGATAAACACGCGGAAGGATTATGGTAAAGAGGTCAACTCAATCGCGCGAAGGGGTCAAGGGGCAATGCCCCTTGCGGAGTCCAGAGGCGGCGCCTCTGGTAGGGTTTGGGGCAACGCCCCAACTGTTGCTTCGTTAAACCAGCTCAAAGAGAAAAGTCAAGTCGGGGAGACGAGCGCTGAACAGCGAAGCGCTTTCAGCGCAGCGGTTGTAACTTTGCGCGTCCGCAGACGCGCCCCCAAGCCGCTTGCCTGACCAACTGCGCGACCAGCCAGTCTGTTTCCCACGCAAAAAGCGCTGCGGCATCAGCCATGCGCAGCGCATTTCATCCCCTTATGCCCGCTCCCTTGCCTTCGTGCAGCGGCTGACCAGTATGCCGATTTCGTACAGCCCGCACATCGGCAGGCCCAGCGCCACCTGCGACACCACATCCGGGGGCGTCAAAATCGCCGCGAGGACGAAAATCGCCAGAATGACATACTTCCGCTTGCTGCGGAGCATGTCGGGCGTCGTCAGCCCAACGCGCGTCGTCAGGTACAGCACCACCGGCAGCTGGAACGCAACCCCGAACGGCACGAGGAAGCCGAACAGGAAGCTGACGTACTTGTCAATGGACAGCATCGGCGTCGCCAGCGAATCGCCCGCAACGAGGAAGAAATCCACCGCCAGAGAATACACGGCGAAATAGCAGAACACAACGCCCGTCAGGAACAGCAGCAGCGCCAGCACGAACAGCAGGCGGAACTTCCGCTTCTCCTGCGGGTACAGCGCGGGTTTGATGAACCCCCAAATCTCCCAGATGACAACGGGACTGGCGATCATCATGCCCGCCAGCACCGCCATATCCTCCCGACCGGGCAGCGTGAGCACGACACGCCCGCTTACGCCCGTTTGCAGCGTCTCGCGGGTCATATTCCATGTGTCCAGCACCTCGACCCGGTATCTATGCGCCGGCGGCAGCTTGATGATTTGCTCCCGAGCGGTTTGCTGACCGTAATACCACAGATAAGCGTCCTCCGCGCAGTGCGCCGCCCAGAGATGCTCCCCGCAAAGCAGCATATGCCGGTCGGGCGGAGCCATTCGCGACAGGCTGGCAAGGAAGGGGCGAATCCAGTCGGGACGCTGCGCTTCGTCCTGCTGCTCGGCCTCCTCCCATACGCTTTCCAGAGGCGACAGGAAGCCCGGAAGCTCCTCGATGACGCGGCGCAGAAACGCGATGCGCTTCGGGCTTTCGCCCTTCAGGACGCCGCCGCGTGCCCACCACAGCACGTCGTCCGGCGACAAAAAGGTTTCGCCGTGCGTGCAGGCGCCGCCGCCGACATAGCAGCGCCAGAAGCGCCGAACCATCTCCTGACCGGATATGCTTCCCCAGATATGCGGCAGGTCGCCTTCGTAGCAGCATTCATCGATGACGACGGGCTTGCCGTATTCGCGCAGATAACGAGGAATTTCCGTCAGCGCCCGAGTCTGGATGGAGGCATGGGTCACGTCTTTTCTTTTGAAGTCCCAGAAGCAGAAGCAATTATGGCAGGACAGCAGGTGATGATACGGATCGCAGGAGGCGACAAAGGCTTCGAGCGCCTCCCAGTCCGCAAGCGTTTTCTTCGGCATACACAGGTCGTATTCATTGGCCAGCGACCACCAGATTTCCGGCATGGCGGACAGGCGGCGGAGCAGATAGTCTAAATAACGGAAATTATCCGCCTGCGGCATGGCGGCAAAGCCCCAGCGGTCATAGGGGTGGAAGAGAATCAGGTCGAGCTGAATGCCCAGCGCGGCGATGCGGCGAAGGATGCGTTCCAGACGCTGATAGAAGGCGATGCTTGGACGCGATGTGTCCCACGAGCCGTCCTCGCGGCACGCAAAGGCGTACAGCGGCGGCTCATTGTGGTTGTAGTCGTAATCCTTGGGAAAAACGCACAGGCGGAGCTTATTGAAGGGCGCGGCGGCAAGGGATTGCAGCGTTTGCTCCACCAGCGCGTCGTCCTGCGAGATAAGCGCATAGACGGTTGTGCCGAAGGGAATATAAGGCGCGCCGTCCGCAAAGGCAAAGTGCGTGCCGACGGCGCGGACGATTCCGTGCGCCTCCGGGGAGGACGCTTCGCAGACAATTTCGCCCTCCGCCGTGACCGCGCCGCGGACTTGATAGCGATAAACGCCGGCATATTGCGGCAGGAAGCGCACGACATAAACGCCCCGCCCGTCGCTTTCCCCGTCATAGAAGCCCTTGACCGTCAGGGACTCCTGCGCGCAGGAGAAGGTGGCCGTCAGGTCGATCTGCGCCCACGCGTCCGGCAAGACCTCTCCGCCGAAGCGCAATTCAAACGTTTCATACTGTTTCATGTTCATGTGTTTTTTTCCCCTCTGCCTTTCGTTGAGCCATGCACCACGCGAAGCCGTCCGCACAGCGCTTCTCTGCGTCCTGAAAGTGATTTCCAACGTTCCATTGCAGCGTATGCCGCACGCCCCGCTCGCTGAGCCGTGCGTCCTCCCGTCGGATGGCGTCGCCGACGCTCGCAAGCACGGGATTGCGGCTCTTTTCCTCCCGGTCGCCCAAGCTGAGGTAGACGACGCGGCTGCGAAGCGCGTGCTGATCCGCATATGCGCGCCAGCCGGGAAACCAGACGGAGGGCGATACCGCGGCGACGGCTGCGAAAGCATCCGTCTGCGCCGCGCTCCACAGGCTGAACAGCCCCGCCAGCGAATATCCGCCAAGGATGACGGGCGCATCCGGCGAAATCGCGTACTTCGCGCGCACTTCCGGCATCAGGCGCGACCGCAGCCAATCCAGCGTATCCGCCGCGCCGTGCCCGAAGCCTTCCCTGCCGAACACAGGCGGCGCGTCCCACGGGGACAAATCCACATTCCACGCCTCCACCGGAAACGCGACGTGCAGGAAGCTCCGCGTTGTCTGCGCGGCAAGCAGCGGCATTTCCTGCGTCAGCGTGTCCCGCGCGTCAATAGGCTGAAGCAGCACAAAATCCGGCTGATTGCGCAGGGTGACAAGGCAGCGTTTCTCCGCCAGCGCTTCGGCGGCAGGGAGCAAATCCGGCATATCCGCACGACCTTTCCGTTGGATTGCATCCAGTATACCAGATTCACCCGAAAAGCACAAGTGATACTAATTCGATTCTAAAACATGGCATCGAGCATAGCAGATTTTTCGTTCTGGCAAAGCTGAGTGAAGCGAGGCGTACTGGAG
>ENA-OPWR01003162-OPWR01003162.1-human-gut-metagenome-genome-assembly--contig:-NODE-3162-length-10462-cov-3.245796_pt1 | contig 10462 bp, 8 predicted proteins | sample MGYA00241507_ERZ502006 | MGnify/ENA primary metagenome ERZ502006 (study PRJEB25962, sample SAMEA2043041) | human gut metagenome | biome: human gut; feature: human-associated habitat; material: faeces... | reverse complement strand
AAAAATCGCTTGAACAGCGATAGTCCATAAACAGTGATCCTGCATACAAATATGAACCGTCCACCGCCCTGCGTGTGTAATAATCGTTATCTCCCGACTGCATGATCGGATAATCGATATTTGTATCGGGAACATACAGCCAACCCACAGAATCGTCAAGCTCGTTGGAAAGCTGACGTACCTGTTCGGTCAGTTCTTCTTTGGTATCCTCGGAAACTCTGTCGGCGGAAGGCTTGCTTTTTTCAATATCGACCGCTTCGTCAAGCGTTTCTCTCGCTATCGGGGTAGGAGCATAGATCAGAATATCCCGCCAATTGATTTTCTGAGCAACATCGTTTTTTACAAGAAGATAAATTCCTCCTCCGAGGAGGGCGGCTGCGGTCACAGCCGCAGCAGTTCGAATAACTTTCTTATTCATGCCTTTTTCCTTTCTTTGTGATAATAAGGGCGGCAAGGATAACACTTGCAGCTCCGAGCATTGCAAATGCCGCAAAATTGCTGTGATTATCGCCTGTATACGGAGTGTTTGTAACAGGAGTAAGCTCGTCATACATAACGACCTCGGTCACAGAACCGTCCTCGTTTACCGTGAACTTTATCTCATTTGCAATTTCGTAACCGTCCGGAGCAATGATTTCACGGAGCGTGTATTCCTTTCCTGCGATAAGCTTGCCCTCGACAAGATGAGCCTCGTCCGCAGATACCCATTCCTCAACCACATTTCCGTCCTCGTCAATAATTTGGAGAGTTGCACCAGGCAGCTCCTTATCCGTAGTAATATCACGCTTTGAGATCTTCACCTTTGTTGTGTCGTCAACCATAACAATCAGCGGATTTCCGTCCTCTGAAATCGCCGTAGAATCAACGTTTCTGATCTTTATTGTACCGTCTGCAAAAACCTCGAATTCAATATCCGTAGCTATCACATATCCGTCCGGAGCCGCAATTTCCTTGAGCGTGTAATCTCCGGCTGGAAGCTCGGTTACAATATGATTTGTACCATCGGAAATCCATTCGTCAATGATTTCACCGTCAGCATTTTCAAGCTGCATATCTGCGCCGATTAATTCCTCGCCGTATACATCAACCTTAGACACTTCAACGGTAATAGGCTTGTTAACTGTACGAATTGTGATAGTTTCGCCGTCCTCGCAAACAGTTACGGGATAGCTTTCACCGCTGAGAATATATCCCGTCGGAGCTTCGATTTCTCTGACAATATACTCGCCGTATGGGATTTCGTCAAACTCAAAATATCCGTTTTCATCGGAAACAGCGGTCATATATGCGTTTTCAGAAGTGAATTCGGCAGTATCAACTGCAAACAGTCCGAACACAGCATTTTCAAGAGGTTCGCTCTTGTCATCTACCTTGTGGCCCTCTATCCTGCCACGCTTGAGAAGATTTACAAACTGTCCGCAGTCAATATCCACAGTCTGGATATCCTGTCCCATATACTCGAAGTTTACAAGATATTTTTCTCCGTTAAGAATATAGTGTTCATCAGTAGAAATTTCTTTGACATAATACCTTCCGAAAGGTATCTGTACATCAAATTTTGCAGTCATATTCTCAGCAAGTGAAACCTCCGAAAGCAGTCCGTCGGCAGGAATAACCGTACCGTCAGCCGCCGTTATATTCTCTGAGGCGAATAGTCCAAAACGAACGCTTGTATAGTAGTCCTTGCCGTAGATTTCGAAGAGCTCATCATTTTCCATAACCTTAGAAAGCGATATTCTCACGCTCTGATACTCATTTTCAAAAGCTGTATTCACAGTATCTCTCACCTCAAATTCCTGTCCTGCATATGTCACTTCAACATCTTTAGGCTCATTGTTCAGCACATATCCATAGGGAGCTTTTATCTCTCTGACCTCATACTTGCCAAGATAAAGCGGTTCGGTTTCGCCATAGCCGTTCTCGTCTGTCGTGATTTCAGAAACAACATCTCCTGCGTTGGCACGAACCGTGCCGTCAAGAGTAACAATATCCTCTACAGCGATCACATGAAATACTGCGCCGCTGAGATCTCCGTCTGCAAACATGGGAGTGTAAGTCGTTGGATTCACGATCATTTCGCCGTTTTCATCTGTGTAAGCAGATGATGCCGTAGCAACGGTTTTAAAAATATCACCTGTTTTCTGAACCGAAATCCTGCCTTTCTGAGCGGTGTTTTCTTTGCGGACTTTAATAACCGTCAGGGCATTTTCTTTCTCTGCGTTATCAGCAGAAACTGTGAAAGACACAGGCGTACTGTCTAGAACATAACCCACAGGAGCCTGAACCTCAACAAGAGAATATTCGCCGTAGTGAAGAACCTCGGGAGTAATCAGATATCCCTCGCTGTTTGTGTAGAAAGTGTCGATTGTTGTTGGGGTAGGGTATGCAAAAGTCATTGAGATCTTCTGACCGTTTGAATCATAGATCTCAAATCCAGCACCCTCATACGGGATAACATTGCCGCTTTCAGAATCCACTTTTACTACCTTGATATAGCTTTTAAATTCTGCATTGTTGATGAGGTAGCGATAGGTCTGACCGTCAGCCGAAATTTTCACATCAAAATCAGCCATAAACTCAGTGCCTTCCCAGCCCTTGGTCTGACGGACGATATAGGTGCCGTAGGGCAGCTTCTTCGACTGTGCAAAGCCGTTCTCATCGCAGACGAGGACATCGCGCTCAGATTCCTTGGCATTTTCATAGCTGCCGGCTGATTTCAAAAACACCTGGAATTCCGCGCCGGATTCCGGGGTTTCGATCTGGGTTTCCCCGTCGTCGGTATGCTTGATTATGGCAATGTCGCCCTTGATGACCTGCTCCGTCACATCGTTGGCGGTGTCGTTCAGCTCAATCTCATACAATTCCGGTTCCGCGCCTACCTTGTGGATAGAGGAATCCAGCAGGTAGCCCTCGCTGGGGTTGATTTCACGGATTGTCCAGTCCGAATCGCAGACGTAATATCCGGTGGTGAACTGGCCGTTCTCATCGGTGGTATAGCTGTCGATGAGTGTATCTCCCTTATACAACCCATAGGTTGCTCCGGCAAGAGAACCGTCGCCCTGGGGCGCGCCCGTTTCCACATCGCTCTTGGTGACAGTGACACGGAACTTTTTGAGGACATTGTTCACGCTCTTGTGGGTCACTTCATTCCACTCGATGGTGGCTGTCTGGGAATCCGGCACCACATAACGGATGGGGGTATCCACCTCCTCCAGTACATAGCCCGTGCCGATGAGCACGTTTTCAAAGCGCGCCACACCGTTTCCGTCTGTCACCGCATACTCATCCACCGGCTGCCCGGAGAGGGATGTGCCGTACAGATGGAAGGTCATGCCCTCCACCAGCCCGTCCTCGCTGGTTTTCGTCACTTCCAGGCTGCCGCGTTTGAGCACGTTGCTAAAAGTCACGGTGGCGGTCTGGCCGCTGACGATGGTCACGCGCTGGCTTTCCTGGGGTTCGTATTTGTCAATCGACTGCTCGGTTACGGTATAAACGCCGGGATTGAGGTCGGAGATGTCGATCTCGCCCGCCTCATTGGTGGTCTTGGTGGCGCTGTATCCTTCGCCGGTAATGGTGAAGCTGATCCCGGCTACCTGTCCATCCTCGGAAGTCTTGACCAGCTTCATATTGCCGGTTTTTACTTCCAGGTTCAGATAGCCCACCATATAATCGGACACGGTTTCCCCGTAGGTGGCAAAGTCCTGCTTGCCGCCGCCGATAATCCCATCCGTCCATACCACTACGCCGCTGCGCTGGGCGGAGATTTTTTCTGCTTTTACCGTTACAGAGCCTTTGATGGCCTGGCTGGAAGTGATGGTGAGCTGGTTTCCGTCCACAGAGAAGTTCAGGCCGGTAATATTGCTGGTAAAGGTGTAATCTCCCAGCACGCCGTTGGTATCCGTGAGAGTGAGGGAATACTGCTGGCCGTCCCATTTCAGCTCGTAGGCCCCGGCGTCTGCGGTGCTGCTGAAAAAGCTGGGCAGCATGGTATGGCGTTTTACCGCGCTCTCAATAGCGGAATACTGGCTGAAGATCTCGCTGTAAAGGGGATTCTCCGGGCTGGTATATTCCGCGATATTGTTCTTGCCCTGGGCGTTGGCGTCCACATGGTTAAACTGGCTGTCGCGCTCGCCTACGACGGTTTCCCAGACAAGAAGCTGGGTGGCGATTGCCCCGGCCATCTTGCTGGCGTCCTCCGGGTCATCGGTCATCCATGAGGTGCTGGCGTTGCCCTGCCATCCATAGGTCATAATCCGCCCGATATATTCCTTGATGGTGTCCGGTGGGATAGTGGGGTTCAGATCGGACGGGTAATCATCCCAGAAATCCTCGCCCCGGCCAGTAAACTGGTCGCCGGAATGAACGCTGACGCCGGGTTCGATACAGTAGATGACTTTCCCGTTAAAGGAATCCTGCGTGTGGATGGTAAAACCGTTATTTTCGCCGGTAGACCATCCGCCCAAGAAATTCATAGCGGAATGTCCCCAGCCTGCCTTGTTGGGGTCGCTGGCACGGGGGAACTCCACCATATACGTCGTCATGGTTTCCCCTGCGGCAAACGCTGTGGTTCCCGTCCCTGCGAATATGCCCAGGCACATGAGCATGGCCATGAACAGGGACAGGGGCTTTCTCAATGCTTTCATCGTGTTACCTCCTTGAAATGGCCGCAAAAAAGCACACCGTTTCCGATGTGCTGCGGCTTGTGTTGGTTACTGTCTAAAAAAGAGAGGCCCGCCCGGTTTTCCTCGCAGCCCGATGTCTGCCTGTGGAAAAGAGGCCGGAGCTTTCTATATACATCCAGGCTCCCCAAATATCTTCTTTTTTTAGGCTGTTTAGGTTGTTTGGAAGGGGTGAGGTGTGGAGAGGGGGAACCGGCACAAGCTGCCGTTTCCCTGCAAATGGGCGCACTTCCCCCTTGTGAGTGGGCTATCTCTCTAAACTGCGCTGGCGTTTGCGGTAAAGTTCCAGCGCCTTGACAATGGTGTCCTCGATCTTCTGCGTGGGCGTCCCCGGCGCAAAAAACCGGCTGATTTTTTCTTTTGGGATTTTGAACTGTTCTTTTTGATTGGGCTTTTCCTCCTTCATAATGGAAACAAGGGCGTCTTTGGCCAGCCGTTCCCCTCCAGTCTTGGCTTCGGACATCTGTCGCATTTTGATGGCTTGGGCGTGGGACGGGGTGCAGTCCATCTCGTCCATGATAGCGAACAAGTCGGCCTGTTCTTCTTTTCGCAGGTAGGACAGCTCCACCGCAGGGCGCATGGCAATCTGGAGCATTTCCTGGTCTTTAAGGACTGAGTTATCTACCAGCTCCAGAATTTCCGGGATAAGGTGGGTAAGGCGGATATACCTATAAATCTGAGGTTGACTATCTCCGCTATCCCTGCTGATCTGCTGGGCTGCTGTAACGCCTTTTAACTTATTATCCAGTGGAGAAGAAGTTAAATCCGTCCGCTGACCCTGTCGTTTTAATGCGTCCAGCTTCATTTTGTAGGCAAACGCCTTCTCCGAGGGCAGAATCTGCTCCCGCTGCAAGTTGGAGTCCACCATGATAATCGTGGCTTCATCATCGGTGAGCTGCCGCACAATACAGGGGATTTTCGCAAGCCCCGCTAAATCCGCCGCCTTTTTCCTGCGGTGTCCGGCCACCATTTCATAGCCGCCCTCCGGTTTGGGGCGCACCAGGGCAGGGACCAATACGCCGTACTGCTTCACGCTTTCCGTCATTTCCTGCATAGCTGCGTCCATCCGCACCTTAAACGGGTGGTTCGGGAAGTCGCTGATTTCCGTGGGCGAAAGATTGACAACTTTTTCAAGCCGTGCCTCAGCCCGCTCTTCCTCCGTGGAAAACAGGTCATCGACTGAGGGAAGATTGAAGTTTAGCCCGTTGCTTTTCGCCATCCGCCAGCACCTCCTTTGAAAAATCCGCATAAGCCTGGGCCACCTTGCTCCCCTTGTCGTAGGCGTAAATACTCTTGCCTGCGGCGCTGATTTCTGCGGCTTTGATGGCTACGGGAATCTCGGAACGATAAATTTTCAACACGCTCCCGTAACTCTGCCGCAGTGTATCTGCTGTCTGTCTGGCAAGGTTTGTGCGCCCATCCACCAGAGTGAGCAGCACCCCGTCCACCTTCAGAGCCGGGTTGATCTGCCGTTTCACCTTATTGATGGTTTTCATAAGCTGGGTCATGCCCTTGGCGGGGAGATAGTGGGCCTGCACCGGGATAATCACGCTGTCCGCCGCAGCCAGGGCGTTGATCGTAATCATACCCAGGGACGGCATACAGTCAATGAGAACCACGTCATAGTGCTTCTTGGCTTCATTGACATAGGTCCGCAAAGTAAACTCCCGGCTCATGGCGTTGACCAGGCTCATTTCCAGCGCGGACAGCTCAATGTTGGCGGGCATAAGGTCTACGCCCTCGCTGTGGTGCAAAATGCCCTCATCCGTGGTGAATGGCTCATCCCGGATCACTTTTTCCATAACGGTGGCCAGGGTGGTGGGCAGGCTGTCTTGGTCTTGCCAGCCTAGGCAGGTGGTGAGGTCGCCCTGTGGGTCTGCGTCAATGAGCAGTACCTTTTTCCCCAGACGGGCTAAACCAATGCCCAGGTTCACCGTCGTGGTGGTTTTGCCTGTGCCGCCTTTCTGGTTGGCCAGCGCGATCACGCGGCCATCCCTGGGGCGGCTTCTTTGTTCCGGCATTTTCATGTCCTCCTTCTTCTTAGATTTAGCCGCCCGTTGGCAAGACGGACGGCTATGTATGAGAAAATCCGAAAGATGGACATGAAAAAAGCCGCTTACTCTTTCTGAAAAGAATAAGCGGCTCATCTGGCAGCGATATGTAATTTTACATCTTCTTCACCGGGGCGCACATGGCTTTGAGCAGAAGTTCATCCAGGCAGCCGGTGTCCCGGTTTTCACGGAGCATAGTATTGCGCAGGTGATTAAGGCTCTGGATCACAATGCTGTTTTCGGCGGGGGTGAGGTATATCTTGAATTTCCGTTTTTTCATAGGGCGTTCCTCCTTTACGCTTTCAGTATATATGGAAGGAACACTGCGCCGCAAATGTGCGAGAGTTCATCCACTTGAAACACAGCAGCGGCAACTCAGAAGGACAAGATAAACTGGATTCGGTTTGGTCAAATCCTGACAAATCAGGACATCCCCTTCAAAAGAAAAACCGTTCACAAAGGCCGTCATGGAATCGAAAAAATGACGGGGAAAATGCCCTCTAAAACACCCCGATTTCGGCTCGCAGTTGCCCCATTTTTTAATCATAACGGGGTCAAAAAGGGCCTGTTGCCCCATTATTAATCAAGAAAAACCGGGTCAGGCAAGGTCAAATCCTTCCAAAATCGGACAAAGGACAACAGACTTTTTGGAAAGGAAAAAGCCCGGAAAACCGCATGGTTCCGGGCTTTTTGAGCATTTTTGAATTGGTTTGTCGGGCCTGTTATCTCTTGGAGAACTGAGGCGCACGACGGGCAGCTTTGAGACCGTACTTCTTTCTTTCCTTCATTCTCGGGTCACGGGTGAGGAAACCGGCCTTCTTCAGCGTAGCGCGGAGGTTCTCGGAATCGTACTGGAGCAGAGCTCTGGAGATACCGTGGCGGATAGCACCGGCCTGACCGGTAACACCGCCGCCTGCAACGCGGCAAACGATGTCGAACTTCTCTTCGGTACCGGTGAGAACGAGCGGCTGACGAACGATCGTCTTGAGGGTATCAAGGCCGAAATAATCGTCGATATCGCGGTCGTTGATCGTAACCTTACCGGTGCCCTGGTAAATTCTTACACGTGCAACGGAGCTTTTTCTTCTGCCGGTGCCGTAGAAATAAGGTGCCTTATCGTACATATTCGTTTACCTCCTATTAAAGTTCCCAAGCCGTCGGCTTCTGCGCCTTGTGCTTGTGCTCGCTGCCGGCGTAGACACGAAGTCTTGCTTCTGCAGCTCTGCCGATGGTGTTCGAGGGGATCATGCCGTGAACAGCAAGCTCCATCGCCTTTTCCGGCTTTGTACGCATCAGGGTGTCATAACGGACAGCCTTGAGGTGGCCGATATAACCCGTGTGATGATAATAATACTTCTTTTCAGCCTTACCGCCGGTGAGGACAGCCTCAGCGCAGTTGATGATGATGACGTGGTCACCGCAGTCAACGTGCGGGGTAAAGGTGGGCTTGTGCTTGCCGCGGAGAAGAACTGCGGCCTGTGCTGCAACGCGGCCGAGCGGCTTGCCTGCAGCGTCAATTACATACCATTTGCGGTCAACCTGACCAGCCTTGGCCATATAAGTGGACATAGCGTTTACCTCCAAAATTGATTTAAATTATCTCGGTACCGGCAAACGCTTTGTGCGCTGCGATACGAAATCTCTGAAAATGCCCATAGCTTTCCCATGGGCGCTAAATGATAGTACCACACGAAAAACGGCTTGTCAAGCGCTTTTTTGCGGTTTTTTAAGCTGCGAATTCCAATCTCGCTTATTCTTTGTTTTTCTCATTTATGCTCTTATTTTTGAATGTGCGATTTCAAAAAATATTTTTGCGGCAAAATTTAAAAAGCACAGCTTTTCCGCCGTTTTTCGGGAAAGCCGTGCTTTTTACGGTTTTTATTCAGCTATTACTTTTTCACACAGCGCGTTGCGACAAAGCAGGGCACGCCGTGCTCGTGCAGAAAGCCTCCGCCGTTTGTATCTTCATAAATATCCGTCAGCATAAATCCCGCGCGCAGCTGGCCACCGATTTCTTCGTCCAGTGTGTGCGAAAACTGCACGCCGTAATCGAGCTCCAGCGACTTTTTATAGAGTACTTCGTCTTTTAAGGGATTATACGGCAGCGTGTTCGTAATCTTTGTTTCGTCGTCATCAAAAAGGTAATTGATGCCGTTATCAAACCCGACAAGCAAAACGCCGCCCGGCTTTAACACGCGGGCACACTCACGCCAGACAGGCTCTAATTCCTCGATGTAGCAGTTGGAGACAGGGTTAAAGATAAGGTCGAAGCTCTCGTCTGCAAACGGCAGCGGCTTTGTCATATCGGCGCGGACGCACTTTGGCGTGTATCCCTCCCGCTTGCCGACCTCTTCTTCGCGCTTTAGCTGCTCCGTGGAATAATCCAGCACGGTGCAGTCTGCGCCGAGCGCCGTGAAAACGGGAATCTGCTGCCCGCCGCCGCTGGCTAAACCCAGAATTTTCTTGCCGCGCATCTCGCCGAACCATTCGTGCGGCACGATTTTTGTCGGTGTGAGATAGACGCCCCATTCGCCGTTTTTCGCTTTTTCAAACGTTTCGTGGCTGATGGGCCTGCCCCACTCCCAGCCGTTTTGCACCCAGCTGTCCACGGTTTTGGCGTTGATGTCGGTGTAGTTCATACGTTTATTCTCTCTTTCTAAAAGTTTTATCTTTTATGAATTTGCCGTGCAAATTCATAGGGAGACCCCTTAATAGGGTCTCCCTCGGACGAACAATTCACTGGATTGTTTTATAGCAATGCGAAGCATTGGTTTCTCCCAGTCCTGATTTTGGGGTAAGTAAAAGGATTTCGCGCTCTGCGGAGCGCGCCTCAGGGCTTTGCCCCGAGACCCTATAAACTTTCTGAAGAAAGTTTAATCAAAGACTTTTAACCCAACTCGTCGTCCGCAGAAGCGACGACGTTTACGCCGGTGCCGCAAACATTTTCGATGACGATGTCGCCGATATGGACGGGAGCGGTGATCTCCGCTGCGTTGATGGCTTTCATGCAGTCGAAAATTTTACCCTTCGGTATGTCCGTTTTCGTGCGCACGGCGACAACCGGGCGTTCACCGTTTAAAACGCGAACGGTAGACGTGACGGTACGGGCGGGCGCGGTAACTTCCTTCACGGCGTAGAGCTCGCCGCGCTTACACGTATTGCCTGTAACGCTTTTCACCTCGCCGTTTTCAACCGTGACGGTCAGCGGGCAGCCCAAGGGGCAGTTGATGCAGATAAACGATTTCGTTTCCATAGTAATGCCCTCCTTATTCCGCTTCCACCGTGACGGTGACGGTATCAAAATCAATATTTTGAAGGTCTGCTTTTTTCAGCAACACCTGCTCCATTTCGCCCGGTGCCATAACGGTCTTTTTGCGGTGCTGCACGCGCTGATCGCCGAAATAGACACTGATGAACGAATTTTTATAGATGCCGCCCACGCGGAAGCGCACCGTGAGCGTATCCGGCATATTTTCGGGGTGAATGATGCTCGGCACAGTGTAGCGCACACCGCCCTTGGCTTCCAGCTTGATGCCGCCCGAAAGCGGCTCTGCGGTTTCTTTGCTGCCGCCCTGCACGTACTTTGCGGCGGCACGGCCGGCCTGCGCGGCTTCTTCGGAAACATAGTCCACAAGGTCGTGCACATGCAGCACGTTGCCGCACGCGAAGATGCCCGGCACGCCGGTCTCGAGGCTTTCGTTGACAACGGGGCCGTTCGTCACGCGGGAGAGC
>ENA-OPWR01003160-OPWR01003160.1-human-gut-metagenome-genome-assembly--contig:-NODE-3160-length-10464-cov-2.066961_pt1 | contig 10464 bp, 8 predicted proteins | sample MGYA00241507_ERZ502006 | MGnify/ENA primary metagenome ERZ502006 (study PRJEB25962, sample SAMEA2043041) | human gut metagenome | biome: human gut; feature: human-associated habitat; material: faeces... | reverse complement strand
AGAGTGCGCCCATGGCGCGCAAACATAAAAAAGCCGATTTGAAAATTCAAACCGGCTTTTTACTTTGCTTTTTCAGAGTGTCGTTCCGCGAATATATGTTCCTCATAATGATTTTTTGTGAACATTTCACAAAAAAAAATATTTTTTTTGTATGATTTTAAGCTGGAAAACTCTTACTATATATAATAGAATATGACCATCTTATTTTTATTAGATGATGTGTGGAAAGGAAAGCTATGTACCACACACATTCAAAATTATCATTTATATTATTTTTTTGTAACATAAAAAGTTCAAAAAAATATCATATAAAAACGGCAGCAAATTTATCCGCCGTCTTTATCACAATGTTAATCACATTTTTTATAATAACACCACCTATACAAACATTCTGTCATACAAAAACTGACAACACAAATATATCAACGGTGTTTAGTTCTGATGCCGTAAAACAAACACTTACATTATCTGAAACCCACTATATGCTTACAAATTCGGCACAGCTAAAGCAAAATATATTATATAAAGATACCATAAAAAACAATTCAGTAACTTACTATTATATCACCAACCCTGCTGCCACAAATCTATTTTGTATAAAATGTGTATCAGGTAAATTAACCACCAATGAAATACAATTTTTTGATGATACAAACAACGAAATAAACACCAATATTATAAGACAGCAAAATTATTTCTATATAGATATAAAAAAACTATTAGCAAAAGCCCCCTCTGCCACCCGTATTTATATAACGGCAGGCAGCAGAAAAACAAGCAATATAGAAATTATTTATACCAAAAATATTACGACACCAAAAAGTAATAATAATAATAATGCTGATAAAAAAGGCATTGCCAAACGCAACACACAAAAAAGCATAACCAAAAGTAACACTAAAAAAAAGACATATAAAAAAGATACTAAAAAACGCATAATAAAAAAAGCTGCAAATAAGGAAGATACCAAAACACACGCAACAAAAAAAAGCACTACAAAAAAAGCACCTGCAAAAAACAAGAAAAACATAACTGCAATACACAAAAAAACAGTTCAAAAAAGCAATCCTAAAAAAAATAATATACATAACCAAAACAATAAATCACGCAGAAAAACAAATAACAACGCAGCAGCCAAAAAAAGCAACAAAAATAAAATTGCACATCATAAAATAACTGATAAAAATAAGAGCAAAAACAATATTACACATCATAAAACAACTGATAAAAATAAGACTAAAAATCAAAATGTAAATAATAAATATGTAAAATTTAATACTAAATTTATTACACTTAAAAGCACTAAAAATACATTTCTTACATATAGAACAAATATAAAAATAACAAACAAAACCAAGATAATATGGACAAGCAGTAATACAAATATTGTCTCAACAAACAAACATAAAATAACAGCACACCACAAGGGATTAGCTATTATAACACTTACAATAAAAGACAGGACCGTATGCAAAAAGGCAATATGCACAATTCGCGTTACATAAATAATTCTTTTATAAAAAAGGAGGTAACTATGTTTTTAAATAATGCACCTAAAAAACTTTTAAAAAAATATCCGATAACCGACTTAATATACATAACTCATGACTGCTGTGTTTACAAGTCTAAGCAGGCTGACAGCGGCAACTATAGTATTATTAAGATAACTCCCTATCTTCATAAACAGCACTGCATTTTAAAGTCTGTTTCACATATAAATGATGTGCACCTGCTTACTCCGTTTTCGGTAGAAAAGTATAAGGATTTTACTGTTTCCGTATATCCTTATAAAGTGTCTGTTATAGATAAGATAATTTCCGGTAAACTTTGTTTTGATGAACTTCTAACCCTCGCCCTAGACTTATGCGACGGCATTATCAGGCTTCATTCAAATAATATTCTTCATCTGGATATATCACCAAATAATATATATCTTAATGATGATAATACTTTTTGTATTGGTGACTTTTCATTTTCCCAGAAAAAAAGTAATAATAAAATACGCCGCAATATTTATTTTACAGAAGGCTACTCTCCTCCTGAATTTAAAGCATATTCCAAAAATTTGGTACAGATAAATGAACTGTCTGACGAATATTCACTTGCAAAAACAATTCTGAGTCTTTGCCACGGATATAACACTTCTGCTAAAGACCATCCGGTTCAAGATACAACGGACATTCCTGAATATTTTTTTGATATTTTGAATAAAGCATCCTCTGAAATTCAGGAATATCGTTATCCATCTATCAATGCTTTTAAAACTGAACTGCTCTCTTTTAAAGCTAAGTACGATATTTCCGAAATAAAGTATTATATTAGTTTTAATTCAGAAAATAACCCTTTCAATAATACAAAAACAAGACCAATGGCGAAACCACATATTGAAGAACCTACTCCTGCAATACAAAAAATTATTAACTCGCCTGCATTTATGACTGTTGCTATTTTATTAGCCGTTATTTTACCAATACTGAGTCTGTATAAAATTTTTTACACTCCTAATAATGCCGATAAAATTGCAGCCCACAACATCCAAAATATATCCATCTCCTATGAGACAAAAGAACCTGTTGCAATTATCGAAGAAAATAAAACTAATAACAAAAACACTGATTCTGCAGAAATTGATAACAGTAACAAAAACACTGATTCTGCAGAAATTGATTGCAATGACAAAAACACTAATACCACAAAAATTGATTGCAATGACAATGTCGATAACTCAAAAATTAATAAAGACAACATCAATAAATCTTCTGTTAAAGAAATTGATATTGAGGACAAGAATATTACTTCATTATCTGAAGATTGTATTAAAAGTACACTTAATATTAACTTTGATATAAACTCTGTTACTATTATTTCAGCGAACAATAATAATATCTCTGACATAAGCAGATTATCTGAATTTGTATCAGTCAGAGAACTATATTTATCTGACAACCGTATAAAAAATATCGACTCTCTTAAACAGCTTTTCAATCTAAAAACACTTGTTATATCTTCAAACTTAATTGATGACATAACTTCCTTAAAGGAACTAAAAAACCTTGAGAACCTCGATATATCCAATAACAAAAAACTTAAAAACCTCTCTGCCTTATATGAACTAAAAACATTAAAGCTATTATGTATTAATGAAACTGCAGTCACTAAAGGTACCATAAAAAAATTAAAAGTAAGCTTGCCTGATTGTGAAATAATATATTAGTCCATAACCAAAAAGTTACATTTAAAAAGACATTAAATTATATTTTAAAATCAATAAAAAGGAGAACTTTATATGAGAAAAACAACTAATAAAAAGACGATACACCCGACAATATTTAAAGCAATTAACCACTGTACATTGAGAGCAAACGGTGCAATATTTTTTTTATTTATTAATATGAGTTTTTGTGCTATTTTTTCGCTGGCTTTATTACTGACATTTCCCCCTATAATCTCTCACGGAAAAACAACCAAAACAAGCTTTGAAAACAGATATAATGCTATATATATCGGAAAAACTTACAAATACAATATTGTCAATCCTCCTAAAAAAGCAAAAATAAAATTTGCTGTCAGCAACAACAAATTAGCAACAATAAATCAAAACTCCGGTATTTTATATCCACGCAAAAAAGGCAGCGTAACCATTAAAGCTTTTGTTACTGATATTAATAAAAATCAAAAACTTACGCTCAAAAAAACAGTTAAAATAAAAGCTTTGAAAACGGTCAAAAAAGATACCTCTGAAATACCATTTTCTCTCCCATCAACTTATGTCAACAGTATAAACTATACCGTAAAATTAAAAGCAGCAAAGATTATGCAGACATCCGAAGTTAAATCATCTTATATACAACTTGTAAAACAGAAACATGAGCTAAAAGGACAGTTTAAAAATTTATCTGCTAACGGCAGATATATCACCTATGAACTTGATAATGACGCTGTAAAACAGCTTACTCCCGGTGATAGAACAATGGATGGAACTTATACTATGTCCTGCTCTCTTTCTTCACGCAAACTAAACATTAACTATGCAGAACACTTTGTTGGTCAGTCTGTAACAGGTTTTGTCATGACTCCCGGAGGAAATCCGGTTGAAAATGCAAATATAACTATATCCAACAATAATTTTACCGTAAATACAACAAGTGACAAAAACGGTTATTATAATGTTCGCTTTCCAAAACCTGAAACTGTTGTGCTAACTGTATCATGCAACAATTACTATACTCGCACAATAAAAGATATTTACTTGAAAATCCCAAAATCTGTCTGTAAAAACATTGTAATACATAAAAAGGAAACTTCGGACAAAAACAGCTCTTTACTGTCTGCATATTTTAATATACGGTCATACGATAAACAGCCTGTAAAGCTCGAAATTTCTTCATGTGATGCAACTGCTGATGTTTCATCATCTGATACAACCTCTAACAATTTATCACACAATTCAACCGCCGATACTTTATTATCTGATACAACTGCCAACGCTTTGTCAAACAATTCAACCGCTGATGCTTATAGCGACTCTCAGACTTTTACCACTGATGAGTCAGGCGGACTTTTTATCTCACCGGATGATGCACTCACTTCAAAAAAGCTTCTATCCGATGCTGACATTATTACACTTTCTTCAACAAATAAAAATATTTCTCATAAAGAAAATATAGAAACCAAAAAACATCCAGCATTTAGTTATCCATTTTTATATCAGAAAAAATATCATGTAAAAATTTTTAGTTCTGCTAACAAGAGCCTTCAAGCCGACTGTGAATTTTATTTTTCATTTGATAACTTTACTTCATGCAATCTCATATTTGATATAACTCTAAACCAAACTAACAAAACCATTTTTCCGTTATCCTTACTGCCCCTTAATCCGGGCAGTAATATTGATTTAGAAAAGATAAATTATTATCATGCTGATTTATACCAGATTGGCATACCGGCTCCTTTATGTTATTTTAATTTTTGTGAGAACACACCTGCCAATTTTGCATCAAAGATAAACTCATCAAAACTCTATCTTAAAAACGGTAATTTTTATTATGCAGTTTTTAGGGCTTTAGATTATACTAACAACATAATTTTGTCAGACATTCTTGCTCCATTTAAAATTGAAAATAGCATTATGCATTTTGATGATGACTCTCTGATTTTTTCAGACAATAATGCATTTGACATAAAATCAAAACAACTTCCAATTCTTTCTGACATACTTTTGAATGCAGCTAATCTTCCACAGGACAGCAGTTATAAAAATACCGTTTTATGTACTTATGACAGCTATGGAAAAATCAAAAGCACATTCTTTTCATCGCTCTCCTCAACCCTATTGCAAAAAAAATTATCTCAGGCATCATCCGGCTATATTATTTACACTGACTCTGAATCATTTGACATCGGTATTTAATTTTTTTTTGCTAAAAAGTTATAAATCACAAATGTTATAAATAATTAAGAATTATTTCCTTTAATATAATTCAATTTCATTATATAATAGTGTTAAAGTAAACTATAAATAACCCAGCTAACAGTTGGAAACTCTTCCTGACTTTCAGCAGGGAAGATTACAATTAATAAATAATGATTGGAGATATTATGAAACTATTAAGCGTAACTATTCCTAGTTACAACTCACAGGAATACATGGAAAAAGCTATTAACTCAGCACTTATAGGTGGGGATGACATTGAAATTCTCGTTGTTGACGACGGTTCATCGGACAACACTCTTGATATAGCACTTAAGTATGAAAAAAAATATCCGGGAATCGTGCGTGCCATCCATAAAGAAAATGGCGGACATGGCTCGGCTGTTAATACGGGTCTTGCAAATGCCACCGGTCTTTACTTCAAAGTTTTAGACAGTGACGACTGGTTCGATAAAGAGAGCCTGGTCAAAGTTCTTGACTTTTTACGCAAAATTGTAACTGATTCCAAACAACTTGATATGCTTATAAGCAATTATGTATATGAAAAACCTAGTGCACATAAACATAAGGCTATTAATTATCACAGTGCAATTCCATGCAATGAATTTATAGGCTGGAAAGATGTAAAACATTTTAAAATGAGTCAAAATTTACTTATGCATTCCATAATTTACAGAACAAAACTTTTAAGAGATTGCAGTCTCAAATTACCTGAGCATACATTTTATGTTGATAACTTATACGCCTACATTCCACTACCATATGTAAACACTATATTTTACCTCGATGTAGATTTGTATAGGTATTTTATCGGGCGTGAAGACCAGTCTGTAAATGAAGCCATTATGATAAAAAGAATCGACCAGCAGCTTAAAGTTACCAAGCTTATGATTGACTCTCATGATCTTTCATCAATAAAAAATAGAAAGTTACAATCATACATGACAAAATATCTCGCTATGATGATGATAGTCAGTTCTGCTCTGCTTGTTAAAGACGGTACACCTGAAAGTCTTAGAAAAAGACAGGAACTTTGGGATTATTTAAAAAGCAACAGCAAGCGTGTGTATCGAGACATAACAAACAAAAAATTTGGCAGACCATTACAATTAAAGAGCAAAGTCGGAAGACAGGTGATTATTCTTGGATATCGTTTTTGTAACAAAATTTACGGTTTCAATTAAATAATACCAGGCTTATATTTTAAATTGAAAACAGCTAAACACTATTAGTTAATTTGATATTTCCAATTAACTAATATCAAGTTTATATTTTAAACTGAAAACACAAAACAAAAATCTTTTTCTTTTGTTTTCAGCTAATTATTACCAAACTTACTTTTCAAACAGTTAGTAGTACATTTTATATCAAGGGGGGTTTTTATGGAAGTACCAATATATTATGATGAAGAAGAAGAATGGCAGAGAGCATTACTGCTTTACGATGCAGTATTAAAAGAAATATGTACCAAGATAGAAATATTAAATAACGAATTCAAACTAGCTCATCAGTATAACCCGATAGAACATATATCTTCGCGTATTAAATCTGCTGACAGTATAGCTCGTAAAATGCGTATAAACAACAGAGAGCTTACCGTAGAAAATATTATCAGATATGTAAATGATGTTGCAGGGGTACGCATCATCTGTACCTTTACTTCAGACATATACCGTATAGCAGATGCTATAGCCAAGCAAAGCGATGTAACTGTACTGCGTGTCAAAGATTATATCGCCAATCCAAAGCCTAATGGATATACAAGCTACCATATGATAGTATCTATTCCTATTTTTCTTTCTAATGACAAAATAGATACAAAGGTTGAAATACAGATACGCACAATAGCTATGGATTTTTGGGCGAGCCTTGAGCATAAGATATATTACAAATTTGACGGAAAAGCTCCTGATGGTATCAGGGAAGAACTTAAAGAATGTGCAAATATTATCTCATTTCTTGACCAGAAAATGTTTTCTATCAACGAAGATGTAAAACACTACCACGATGATTTTAACGGCGGTTCATTTGTTACAGATGACTTGCCTGCACATATTTCAAAAGAAAAATCTGATACTATTCCATCAGAATTAAAATCTCTATATGGCAGTGTAGTATCAGAATAGTGCTGCATATATGCTACATTTATTTTCAAAAAGCATAACACATATATTTATTTACTTATAAGATTATCAGAAGCCATTTTCCTGATAGTCCTATAATGTTATTTATAAAATTATATTTACGAATATACACTAAAATTAAAAGGCTGCTGAATTTTCCAGCAACCTTTTTTCTATATTTCATATACTCTTATTTCATATATTCTTATTTCAGTTTCAAACAGAAAACTTTTTATATCTCACTCTCGGTCTAAAAAATTATTGTATTTCACTCTCCAGAACAATTTTTATATATATTACTCTCCATTTGAAAACTTCTTAAGACCGATATTTGATTTTGCCTCCTCGAGAGCCTGCTGTTCTTCTTCAGATAAAATCACAAAGGCTTCTCCGTTTACAACTTCTTTAGCATATGTAAAACAGCCTTCTCTTGAACTGTGCATAGAATTTATAATAAAACCATTATCCTCTTCAGTAAGCAAAACAAGTACAAAACTAAGTTTTCCACCTATTTCCTTAAATGCATCATATTTTACAAGTCCTATTTTTTGATATGATGAAACAAGTTTCCCAGATACATCTTCAACTCTCTCACTAAGTTCATGGACATCTGCCTCCAGCACATCTACTGTCGAAAACTTATCTAAAATAGCTTTTTCTAGATTTTTTCCATTTTCGCCAGCCATAAATTTTTTATACTTTTTTCTTGTACTACTGTTTTTTGCCATAGTCACAATTAGCATAATAAACATAAGCAATATTACTCCTGCCATACCTAACACAACATATCCAATATCAATTCCAAATTCATTAAATAATTTCATTTTTAGTCAGCCTCTCTCTCGTCTTTAATTCCATGAATTAATTCAAGTATTCTTTCAAATTCACTCTGTGAATAATACTCAATTTCAATTTTTCCCTTATCTTTTGATTTTCTGTTAATATTAACTTTTGTTCCAAAAGTCATTTTTAAATCTTCTTCAAATCTCTTATAGATTATTTCTTCCTGAGGATTTACCTGTTTTTTATTTTCTTTTTTCTTACTCTTTCCGTTCAAAATATTCTTAACAAGTTTTTCTGTATCTCTTACACTTAGCTTTTCATCAAAAATTTTCTGTGCAATTTCATATTGCAAATCCCCATCTTCTATTGGAATAAGCGTTCTTGCGTGACCACTTTTTAATTTTTCCTCAATAACCATCCGTCTTACTCTCTCATCCAATTTGAGAAGTCTGAGTGAATTAGTTATAGCCACCCTGCTCTTTGACACTTTTTCAGCAACTTCATCCTGTCTCAGATTATATTCCTTTATAAGCTGTTCATATGCCTCTGCTTCTTCAATGGGATTTAAGTCTTCTCTTTGAATATTCTCAATAAGTGCAATCTCCATTATTTCCTGATTGCTGTAATTTTTCACAACTACCGGAATATCCTTAAGTCCGGCTATTTTTGCAGCCCTCCATCTTCTCTCTCCTGCAATAATTGTATATAACCCTTTTTCGCCCTTTTGCACTACAAGTGGTTGAATGATCCCCCTCAATTTAATTGACTCAGCAAGTTCATGTATAGAATCTTCATCAAAACTCTTTCTAGGCTGATTTTTGTTAGGTTCTATTTTATTAATATCTATGGTATCAACCTCTTTAATAACTTCCTTAACAACCTCTTTGATAACTTCTTTTGTCTTTATATTTTCTTTTTCTGACTTAGTTTTTTCTTTTGCCTGCGGTATCAATACATCGATACCTTTTCCAAGACCTTTCTTAGCCATAATATGTTTTCCTTTCATAACTTATTTTCTTGCAATAACCTCATCTGCTAAAGCCCTGTATGCTTCCGCTCCAGCGGATCTGGGCGAATACAAATTAATTGGCTGTCCATAACTTGGAGCCTCCGCAAGCCTTACATTTCTTGGAATAATTGATTTATATATTTTCTTATCGATATTCTCTTTTACATTTTCTACAACCTGTAATGACAAACAAGTTCTTGCATCATACATAGTGAATGCGATTCCCTCAATTTCAAGTTCATTATTTAATCTCTCTTTAACAAGCTGGATTGTGTACATTAATTCGCTGAGTCCTTCTAATGCATAATACTCACATTGAATAGGTACTATCACCGTATCAGCCGTAGTCATTGCATTAACAGTAAGCGTATTTAATGATGGCGGACAGTCAATTATAATAAAATCATAGTCATCTTTTATTCTTTCAACTTCCTTTTTTAATATAAACTCTCTGTCTACTTTCCCAATAAGTTCAATTTCAGCTCCGGCCAAGCCTCTTTCTGACGGAACTACAAATAACCCATCCATAATTGATTTAGTTATAGCATTTTCTATCTTAGCCTCGCCTAAAAGTACTTCATAACTCGTATCTTCAACTTCATTTTTGTCAATTCCCAACCCACTCGTTGTATTTCCCTGAGGATCCATATCAATCGTCAAAACTTTTTTACCTTTTTCAGCCAGACAAGCTGATAAATTTATTGCAGTAGTAGTTTTACCTACACCACCCTTTTGATTTGATATTGCAATTATTCTCCCCATTTTTTCACCTCATTTCTTTTATCTTGTTAAATATCAGCCGTAAAAAAGAGTAAAACCAGCGTTTTGCTCCCCAAGAATTGTTTCGCTATTCTCGTTGATGCCACACTACTTTACGAGCATTTTCCTGTACAGTAAAATAGTAATATTGATAATGTTATAATGTTTCACGTGAAACATTATAATATTATCAATATTATTTGATTTCACTAGCTGTATTTTACTTTTGACATTTTCTATTTTACAACAAACAGAACTTTTTTTAAATACAAATACTTATTTTTTATTTGGTAATAGTTCTTTTTTAAAAATCAACTCTGTGCTTCTATCCATTTATTCTCTAAAACTCTGCACATCAG
>ENA-OPWR01003158-OPWR01003158.1-human-gut-metagenome-genome-assembly--contig:-NODE-3158-length-10470-cov-2.114162_pt1 | contig 10470 bp, 7 predicted proteins | sample MGYA00241507_ERZ502006 | MGnify/ENA primary metagenome ERZ502006 (study PRJEB25962, sample SAMEA2043041) | human gut metagenome | biome: human gut; feature: human-associated habitat; material: faeces... | reverse complement strand
CATGGATGTCAAAGCAAAGAAATTAAGAAGAGAGGGATACGTAACAGGTAACCTGTTCGGTAAAGCGATCGAGGGCTCTATTCCATTGAAGATGGACAGATTCGAAGTGGAACGTCTGTTAAAGACAGATCACAAAGGAAGCCAGATCATGCTGAACGTAGAAGGTCAGGATTACGATGTTCTGATCAAAGAGGTAGATTATAATGCAATGAAACGCTGTGTTGATGAGATTGATTTCCAGGCACTGGTAAGTACTGAGAAAGTTCACTCAACAGCAGCAGTTCAGATTGAAAACCGTGAGAAAGTTCTTGAGGGTGCTCTGCAGGAGTGCTTGGAGGAGATTGAATACAAAGCATTACCGGCAGCATTGGTTGACCATGTTACCGTTGATGTAGCAGGCATGAAAGTCGGCGACGTGATCCGTGTCAAAGATCTTGAGATCTCTAAGAACCCGGATGTCGATATCCACACCGATCCGGAAGCTATCGTTGTGATGGTTGATGCAATCAGAAACAGCATCCCGGAGGATGAGGAAGCTGACGAAGAAGCAGCAGAAGAGTAAAAACCATATAAATTTTCAATTCACCAAAAAATGTAAAAAAAGCGGAGTCACAGAGTTATGCGCTGTGGCTTCGTTTTTTTGTCTGCAATTTTACAATGTTCTTTATTTAGAATTGCAGGATGGACCGTTTTTCAGATTATTTTGTATGTATAAAAATTCGTGGAACAGGAATCTTAAATAAAGTCAAAAATATGATTATGAGAAACCGGAGGAATTGCGATGCAGAATAATATGGAACTCGGATACGAGATGTTTTGTTATCAGTGTGAGCAGACAGCAAATGGGAAAGGCTGTACGAAACAAGGTGTGTGCGGAAAAACCCCGGAAGTAGCCAATTTGCAGGATCTGCTCATTTTTCAGTTAAAGGGAATCAGCTGTTATGGTGACATCCTTCTGAAAAAAGGGATGCGGCCGGAGAAACGTGTGGTGTCCTTTGTAGAGAACTGCCTGTTTACGACATTGACCAATGTAAATTTTGACCCGGAAGTGCATGTGAAACTTTTACAGGAAGCACAGAAGATTAAGGATGAACTGCGGCAGCAGACCGGTGGCACCGGAACGGAAAATATTTATATGGCGTACCGGCTGCCGGAGACAAAGAGTGAGATGCTGCGCACGTCACAGATTGCCGGTATTATGTATGACCAGAATCTGGATGAAGATATCCGTTCTCTTCGTCAGCTGGTGATCTATGGTCTGAAAGGGATCAGTGCCTATGGACACCAGGCACGGGAACTGGGATATTACAGTGATACGGTGGATGATTTTTATATTCAGGGACTGGCGGCAGTCACCGACGATCAGCTGACGGTGGAAGAACTGATCCAGCTGGCGATGAAGACAGGAACTATGGCATTGGAGATCATGCAGAAACTGGACGAGGCAAACACAACCGTTTACGGTAACCCATCGCCGCATGCCGTACCGATGACGTTGAAGGCAGGGCCGTTTATCATTGTTTCCGGACATGATTTTCATGATCTGGAGATGTTGCTTGCGCAGAGCCAGGGGACCGGTGTCAATATTTATACCCACGGAGAAATGCTGCCGGGGCATGGTTACGAGGGGTTGAAAAAATATCCGCATCTGGTGGGAAACTTCGGTGGTGCATGGCAGGAGCAGCAGAAGCAGTTCGACAATATTCCGGGCTGTATTCTAATGACGACAAACTGTCTGATGAAACCGCGGGACAGTTATAAAGACCGGATATACAGCACAAACGTGGTTGGATGGGATGGTGTGAAATATATTCCCAGAAAGGAAAACGGGGAAAAAAATTTCAGCGAGATCATTCAGCAGGCATTGGCGCTTGGCGGATATGATACAGATCGGGATGTACGTCCGACAGAACCCTCTGACTGTCCGGAGTATCAGCAGGTGGACGAACTTCTGACTGGTTTTGCCCATGAGGCTACACTGAGCCATGCGGGAGAAATCGTGCAGGCCGTGAAGGACGGACAGATCCGCCACTTTTTCCTTATCGGCGGCTGTGACGGTGCCCGGCCGGGACGAAACTATTTTACCAAATTTGCACAGCTGGTGCCGGAGGACTGTGTAATCTTGACCCTGGCATGTGGAAAATACCGGTTTAACAAATTGGATTTCGGAACCGTAGCGGGGCTGCCGCGTCTGTTGGATGTGGGACAGTGTAACGATGCATATTCGGCAGTGCGCATTGCGACGGCACTGGCAGATGCCTTTGACACGGATGTCAACAGCCTTCCGCTGTCCATGATCCTGTCCTGGTATGAGCAGAAAGCTGTGGCGGTATTGCTTGCACTGCTGAGTCTCGGCATCAAAAATATTTATTTGGGACCGATTCTTCCGGCGTTTTTAAGCCCGAATGTGGTGCAGTATCTGGTGGATACGTTCCAGCTGCATCTGATCAGCAATGCGGAGGACGATATCAAAACCTGTCTGAAGCAGGAAATATAAAAGCTGGCTATGATGAAGTAGGATACGGAGAGCGCATAAGTAAAAACCGACAAAAGAAGATTTCATTTCTATTACTTCAAATCTATGTTAAACTAACAGTGTTTGAACACAGAATAAGCATTCCAATGTTTCGAGTGCATTCTTGAATTAATTATAGATGATGGAGGAAGCGCAAAATGGAATATGAGATCGAGACAGCGCATGGAAGGCTGTTTTGCAGAAGGGAAGGCAGTGGTCCTATCCTTCTGCTCATACATGGAGTAGCCTGTGACAGTGAATTTTTCCGGGAGACATCGAAACTTCTGGCAGAAACATTTACCGTGATCAGTTATGACCGGCGGGGATACAGCCGGAGCATTGCGGCAGAGGGAGAGAACGATTTTTCTGTCTGGGCGCATGCGGAAGATGCGGCAGAGATCGTTCGGTTGGAGCAGAAACGGAAGGCTGAAGACGGGCAGTGCCCGGTAGAAACAGGATTGCAGAGTGACGGATGTAGTGCAGCCCCGAGCAAGGGAGAAGAAAATCAGATTAATGAATGTTGTACAGGTAAGAGCAATGGAAAAGCAGACCAGAGCACGGGTGTGTTTGTAGCTGGCTGCAGTGCCGGTGGTGCGGTGGCAGCAGCTCTGGCAACGAAATACCCCGAACTGGTGCGGCAGGTATTTTTGCATGAACCTCTGATGCGCGGAAGCGGAGAATTGGCAGCGGAACAGGATGCTTTCTGGGAGAAGCTGCGAAAGGGCACCGAGAAGCATCGGATCATCACCTGCATGATGCATTTTGTGAATGCCATGGGGGGTATGAACCGGGAGAAAGAAGGACAGTCCATGGAGCAGCAGAGCCGCAATCTGAAAAATCTGGAACTGTTTCTGGAAAAAGAAATGGACAGCTTTTCCGGATTGAAATTGGACGATTTTGATATATCCGTTCCGGTAACGGTGGCATGTGGTTCCGATGACAGAATGGGAATGTTTCATCGTTCGGCGCATCAGGCGGCAGAAGCAAAAGGCTGGAAGTATCTGACAGTTCCGGGATACCATAATTTTGCTTCTGATGAACCGGAAGCTTTTGCAAAATGTCTTACAGAGGTGTTTGAGGATGAGCATTGATTCTGAGAAGAATAAATTGATATAGTAAATGGAGGAAAAGCAGCATGTGTACAGCAGCAGTTTACCGAACAAAAGATACGTATTTTGGCAGAACACTGGATTACGAATTTTCCTATGGGGATGAAGTGACCATCACTCCCAGGAACTATCCGTTGAAGTTTCGTCATATAGGAGCCATTGAGAAAAATTATGCGATCCTTGGAATGGCGCATGTAGTCGGGGATTATCCGCTTTATTATGATGCGATCAATGAAAAAGGGCTGGGTATGGCAGGACTGAATTTTGTTGGAAATGCAGTATATCAGGAACTGTCAAATGAAAAGAAAAATGTGGCACAGTATGAATTTGTTCTGTGGATTTTGCGTCAGTGTGCCACGGTGCAGGAAGCGAAAGACTGTCTGGTGCAGATGCAGCTGGTGGGGACTCCGTTTCATGAAAGTCTTCCGACGGCGCAGCTTCACTGGATGATCGCTGATACAAAAGATTGTATCGTGGTGGAGTGTATGGCAGATGGCTTGCATGTGTATGACAATCCGGCAGAGGTGCTGACCAATAATCCGCCATTTCCACAGCAGATGTTTTTGCTGAACCAATATATGCATTTATCTCCAAACCAGCCGGAAAATCATTTTTCAGATAAGCTGGATCTGCAGGCATATAGCCGTGGCATGGGTGCACTGGGACTTCCCGGGGATCTGTCTTCTAGTTCTCGCTTTGCACGGGTGGCATTTACACGACTGCATTCCATATCCGATGATTCGGAAAGCGGAAGTGTCAGCCAGTTTTTCCACATTTTAGGTTCCGTGGATCAACAGCGTGGATGCTGTGAAGTGTCGGAAGGAAAATACGAGATTACCCTGTATACTTCCTGCTGTAATCTGAATCGCGGGATTTATTATTATACAACCTATGAAAATCACCGGATTTCCGCAGTTGATATGCATAAGGAAAATCTGGATGCTGCCGGACTGATTCGTTATACACCAGTCACAGGGGAACAGATTTACCGGCAAAATTAAAAAACAAAGAGCGCGAACTACCATATTTTTCACGATTATGCTAAAATGGAGAATAAATCAGATAAATTTACTTGTCCGCTTTACAAGATTACAAAGTAATTCTTCGAAATGGAATAAAGATTTTGCACGAAGGATACAGGAGTATAAATGAAAATATGGCAAATATAATAGAAATAACAGATTTTGAAGCACCGGAACTGGATGTGTATGCACGTTATTCGGAGGTTCAGTTACTGCGGATCCATGAACCGAAACCGGGGATTTTTATCGCAGAAAGTCCAAAGGTGATCGAACGGGCGCTGGATGCGGGTTATGAGCCGATCTCCATGCTGGTGGAGCACAGACACATTGAGACACAGGCGAAAGGGCTGATTACACGATGCGGAGATATTCCGGTTTATACAGCAGAATATGAAGTGCTGACGAAGCTGACCGGCTTTGCACTGACCAGAGGAATGCTTTGTGCTATGAAACGACGTGTGCTGCCGACGGTTGCAGAGGTATGTCAGAAAGCCCATCGCATCGCAGTGCTGGAAAATGTCGTAAACCCTACCAATGTGGGAGCAATTTTCCGTTCGGCGGCGGCACTTCATATGGATGCGGTGCTGCTGACTCCGGGATGCAGCAATCCCCTGTACCGCCGGGCGATGCGCGTGAGTATGGGAACAGTATTTCAGGTGCCGTGGACGATCTTTCCGGAGAAAGAAAAGTGGCCGGAGGACGGTATGGCATGTCTGCAGAAACTGGGATTTAAGATCGCAGCCATGGCATTGCGGGATGATTCCGTCAGTATCGATGATGCCGGGCTGATGGCAGAGGACAAACTGGCAGTCGTGCTTGGTACGGAAGGGGACGGTCTGGGTGGAACGACCATTGCGGACTGTGATTACACCGTAAAGATTCCCATGGCACATGGTGTGGATTCCCTGAATGTAGCAGCAGCCAGTGCAGTGGCATTCTGGCAGCTGGGAAACAGAACATAATTTGGGGTTATGAAGATGATAAAAACAGTTACAAGCAGACAGCAATAACATTGAATCACGATCTGCAAAGCATACATAACATACATAAAATTCGTGGTTCCGTAAGGAGGGTACATACAGATGAAACGTAAAAAATTAGCAGCTTTCGGGCTTGTGATCGCTTTGACAGCAAGCAGCAGTTCCGCCGCTTTTGCAGCAGCTGTCCCGGCGGCTTCCAATATGGAAACTACTGCTGTACAGCAGATGGATCAGGCGGAAGAGACAGATACCGATATTCTGAGTGACAGTGAGGCAGTCGAGTTGCAGCAGGAGATCGCTTCTTATTCCAATGATGGAATTTTACTGACAGCGGCAGCACCGTCCACCATTGGTGGTGTGGCTACTACCGATATTATAAATGCCGCCAAAGTAATGATCCGTAAATATGAGGGTAGTTACAGCTCTGTGAATGCGAACGACAACGGAGCACTTTCCATCGGAAAGATGCAGTGGCATGCGGATCGTGCGAAAAGCCTTCTGCGGATTATTATTTCCGGAGATGCTGCAAGTGCACAGGCGATCCTTGGCGATGCACTGTACAACGAGATTCTCAGTGATGCAAGCTGGAGCAAACGGATCCTGACGACTGACGAGGCAAAAAAGATGCAGACACTGCTTGCCACCACGCAGAGTCAGTTGGCGCAGGATGTGCAGGAAAATACCGATGTGACAGGGTATGTCAACGACATTTACAATCGCGGTATCCGTAATGCGGCAGCTGTTGTTTATCTGGCAGATGTTGAAAATCAGAGTGGTTCCGGTGGTGTGAAGACGATTTTATCCTATGCAAAGAATTTTGGAAATCTCGGAGATCTGACGCTGAATGAGATACATATTACTACCGTATGCTATGCATATACGAACCGAAACAGCTGGCTCAGTCAGTCAGATTCCAACCGAAAAAGTTATATTACGAGAAGGATCAATGCATATACCGATGCTTCCGGTCTCGGCTGGACATACTGTAACGCAGGGGATTACCGGATGCCGTCGGCTTCACCGGCTGCCAACAAGATCGGAATCCAGTGGCTGCAGAATGCGCTGAATCAGTATCAGAATGCTGGACTTTCTCTGGATGGAAGCTATGGACCGGCAACGAAAGCAGCGGTCAGGGCATTTCAGCAGAATGCAGGATTATCTGTGGATGGAGACGCAGGCGTGGATACGATCCGTGAGCTGATCCGCAGACTGTATTTTAATAAGGCAATCTACGGACGTTCTGAAATCATCGGTAATACCGTTACCGGTCTGGTCCAGGATACAGATGGCAGATGGGTTTATAAGGTAAATGATAAAATTGATACGACTTACACCGGACTGGCTTCAAATGAATATGGCTGGTGGTACATTTTAAACGGTGTGCTGGACTTCAGCTACAACGGTTTTGGGCGGAATGGAGACAGCTGGTGGTACTGCCGTGGAGGTAAAGTACAGTTCGACGACAATGGTGTGATCGAAGGAACGGTAAACGGCACGTATGGCTGGTGGAAAGTGGTAAACAGCCAGGTTATTTTTGACAATGATGTATGTGCAAATGCCAGTGGCTGGTGGAAAATTACAAACGGAAAAGTAGATTTCGATTATACGGGCCTGGCACAGAATGCAGGTGGCTGGTGGTATATCCACAACGGTGCGGTAGATTTTGGCTACACCGGATTTGGTCAGAATGGAAACAGCTGGTGGTACTGCCGTGACGGTCAGGTGCATTTTGACGATACCGATGTGATCGAGGGAACGGTAAACGGTACGTATGGCTGGTGGAAAGTAGTGAACAGCCAGGTTATTTTTGATAATGATGTATGTGCAAATGTGTATGGCTGGTGGAAGATTACAGACGGAAAAGTAGATTTTGGTTATACGGGTCTGGCACAAAATGTTGGCGGCTGGTGGTATATCCGGAATGGCGCAGTAGATTTTGATAAAAACAGCGTGCTGGAAGGAACGGTAAACGGAGATACTGCATGGTGGAATGTCCGCGGTGGCCAGGTCATCTTCCGGAGTACCGTGGCAGACAATGAAATGGGCTGGTGGCGGATCGAAAATGGAAAAGTCAACTTCGGCTACAACGGAATCGCCCAGAATGATTTTGGCTGGTGGTACATCCGGAACGGTCAGGTAGATTTTGGCTATACCGGAACGGTAACAGACGGTAACAGAACTTATCAGGTAGTCAACGGAAATGTCAACCGGCAGTAGCAGATAAAGAGAGAAAAGGAAAAGTGAAGCGATGTTATTTCAGGAACAGATAAAAACGGTAAAACAGGCGGCGCCGGAGCTGGCAGCCACCACAAATGAGCAGCGGAATGCAGCTCTGGCAGCGGTGCGGACAGCACTGCAGCAGCATCAGGAAGAGATTTTTGAGGCAAACCGGCAGGATATGGAGCAGGCGGAGGCAGATGGTGTCTCCGGTCCGGTCCGGAAACGGTTAAAATTTGATGAAGGAAAACTGCGGGATGTGATGGCAGGTATTTCAGATCTGACCGGTATGGAAGATCCGCTGTTTCAGACACAGTTTGCCCGTGAACTGGATGATGGTCTGGTACTGAAACGTGTCACCTGTCCCATCGGTGTCATCGGTGTGATTTTTGAGGCGCGTCCGGATGCGCTGGTACAGATCTCCGCACTGTGTATCAAGAGCGGAAACTGTGCGATCTTAAAAGGGGGAAGTGAAGCTCTGCGCACGAATAGAACGCTGTTTGATATTATCCACCGTGCTGTGATCAACGCAGGGCTTCCGGCAGATTGTATGATGCAGCTGGAGGCCCGTTCTGAGATCAACGAACTCCTGGAATGTCATGATTCAGTGGATCTGCTGATTCCGCGTGGCTCCAATGCTTTTGTGCAGTATATTATGAACCATACCAAGATTCCGGTAATGGGACATGCAGATGGCATTTGTCATATTTATGTGGATAAGGAGGCGGATCTGGCGAAAGCAGTTCCGATCATTGTGGATGCCAAGACGCAGTATGTGTCTGCCTGCAATACCGTGGAGACAATTCTCATTCACGAGGATGTCCGGGAGCAGTTGCTGCCAATGCTGAAGGCGGCGCTGGATGCAAAACAGGTGGAATTGCGCGGCACAAAAGATATTGCAGCTGTGGTAGACTGTGTGCCGGCTACGGAGATGGATGACAGGACCGAGTATCTGGACTACATTCTTTCTGCAAAAACAGTGAAGAGTGTGGAGGAAGCCATTGTGCATATCAATCGCTTCGGCTCTCATCATACAGACTGTATCATCACTGAAAATCCACAGACCGCAGAGCATTTTATGAATCTGGTGGATTCCGCCGGGGTATATCAGAACTGTTCCACGCGTTTTGCGGACGGATACCGTTATGGATTTGGTGCAGAGGTGGGGATCAGCACAGGAAAACTTCATGCCCGGGGTCCGGTGGGACTGGAGGGTCTGGTCAGCTACAAATACAAACTGTATGGAAGTGGACAGATCGTGGCAGATTATGCATCCGGTGAAAAGCAGTTTCATTTTAAAAACCTTTATAAAACATGCATAAAAAATGCATAAACGTATATTTTTAATCGCAAAAATACAGAAAGTATAAGGAAAGACTGAAAAAAAATACATAAATAAGTTATTTTTATGCACAATAACCATTGCATTCTCTTCTCATTGCAACTATAATAAACGCTAGTAAACATTTCAGATAGGATTGTATAGAGGAGAAAAAATATGAAAGCAAAGAAAATCGTAGCCCTGGTGGCAGCTGCAGCAATGGTGCTTTCCATGGCAGCATGTGGCAGCACAGATAACAGCAGTTCCGATGCAAAAGACGGAAGCGCAGCAGCAGAGACAACAAAAACATCTGACAGTGATACATTGGTTATGGCAACCAACGCAACATTCCCGCCATATGAATATGTAGATGGAGAGGAGTACAAAGGTATCGACATCGAGATTGCACAGGCAATTGCTGATGCAATGGGAAAAAAGCTGGAAGTAGATGATATTGATTTTGATTCCATTATCCCGGCGATCACAACAGGAAAAGCTGACATGTCTCTGGCAGGCATGACTGTCACTGACGAGCGTAAAGAGAATGTAGATTTCTCTGATAGCTATGCAACCGGTGTTCAGGTAATCATCGTTCCGGAAGATTCCGATATCACAGGTCCGGATGATCTGGCAAATGACAAGATGATCGGTGTTCAGCAGGGAACAACAGGTCACATCTACTGCTCCGATACACCGAAAAACGGTGGATTCGGTGAGGATCATGTAACCGCTTATCCGAACGGCGCAAGTGCAATCCAGGCATTACAGACCGGTAAAGTAGATGCAGTTGTTATCGATAACGAGCCGGCAAAAGCTTTCGTAGCTGAGAATCCAGGATTAAAGATCCTTGATACAGAGTATGTAACAGAGGATTATGCAATCGCTGTGAAAAAAGGAAATACAGAGCTTACAGACAAGATCAACAACGTATTAAAAGAGATGACAACAGAGGACTTTGACTCTATGATGGACGAGGCAATTTCTGTTCAGCCGTTATCCGAGTAATCAATTAAAAAGGGGTTAGATAACGTGATTTCAAACATGAACTTTTGGGAACGTATTCTCTATCTGTTACAGGAATATGGAACCTCCTATTTAAAAGGTGCAGGAACAACACTTGTGATCGCACTGGTTTCGACAGCAATCGGTTGTCTGATAGGATTTATCGTCGGAATCATCCAGACGATTCCGGAGGACAAACAGAGAGATTCCCTGTTAAAAAAGATTGTTTTAAAGATTGTAAAGATTATTTTAAAGATTTATGTGGAAGTATTCCGTGGAACGCCGATGATCGTTCAGGCAGTGT
>ENA-OPWR01003155-OPWR01003155.1-human-gut-metagenome-genome-assembly--contig:-NODE-3155-length-10477-cov-2.370466_pt1 | contig 10477 bp, 5 predicted proteins | sample MGYA00241507_ERZ502006 | MGnify/ENA primary metagenome ERZ502006 (study PRJEB25962, sample SAMEA2043041) | human gut metagenome | biome: human gut; feature: human-associated habitat; material: faeces... | reverse complement strand
CAGGTACAGCGATTGTAGCGTTATCGGAGGTAAGAACAGTCTCAGCGACAACCTTACCTAAGATATTCGTGATAACGATAGACTTACCGGCTGCGCCTTGAACGGTTACAGTACCGTTGCCGGCTACGATAGATACGCCTTCAGCGTTAGCGCCTTCGATAGATGTTACCATATCCTCAGCGTCAGTCTTCTGGTATGCGTTGAAGATCAAGGCACCGTCAGAACCAGTCTTAGCTGCATCAAACTTAGAATCACCACGAGTCAATACCAAGCAACCATTCTGCATCTTCAACCATGCGGCGTAAGAAGGAGCGATGGAGCCGGCTACAGCCTCATTGTAACCCTTAGTAGCTTTACCACCCAAAGAGATATAACCCTTGCTCTTATCCTTGCTGTCTACCAACACATCATCAAGAGTTGAAGTAGCACCCTCATTGTAGATGTTAGATTCGAACAAGAACTCATTAGCCTCACCTTCCTCAGCCGTTACGCCAGCCACATTAGACGGAGTTACATAACGGAATGACCATGTTACGTTCTTATGGTTGTCACCTTGCAAGTTCACGATATACTTCGTGTTGATCTTAGCTTTCGTGTATGCATCGATGATATCAGCTACGTCCAACTTAGCCGGATCCATATCCTTGAACTCATTTACCAAGATAAACAAGCTGTCGCCTGCGTGAATAGCCTTCACGAAACCTACGCGAGTGTAACCGCCATCAATATCCATATACGGAGTCTCCAATTCGTGATCCTTGATCATAGCGGAATCGCCAAAGCTTACCAAATACTTACCATAATGGAAACCAGCATGGGCCTTAGTAGCGTGAGAACACTCAGCGGCACTAACTTGATGACCCGCATTATCAAAGTGATTGTGTTCGTATGTACAAGGAACACCCGGAGTACCGGCTTGGTCGTTACGAGCCACAGAAACCAAATATTGAGGTTTGATGTTACCCAAGCCACGATTTACCCAAACAGAGTCGATGATGAATGCCAATTTGCCATTAGCCTTTTCCTTGTTCCAGATACCGGCGTAATCAACATCCTTATCCAGTAAGTTCTTGTTCCATTCATCCATCAAGTACTCACCACGAGTCTTCTCTACAAAGTACAAGCTATCAGCGGTTTCGTTCTCACCTAACACAGTGTTGTTAAAACGGCGGTATAATGGAGAGTCATCGATCTCTACAGCGAATGCAGAAGTACGGATTTCTTGATAACCATTGAACTTGTCATTCAAATTACCTTGTGTTAGATCCAAGGTGTTATCATCAACAGAGACTTTAATTTTAGCATATCCATTAGACTCATTTGTATAATCTTCCGCTGTAGGATCCTCATTCAGAACAAACTTACCGTTTTCCTTAGTGAAGAGATATACATCCTCCTTACTATTATCCGCAACAACAAGATTACCATCTTTATCATTTACTATATATGAATAATATGTAGTTCCTTTATCATCTTCATAAGATAAATAGTTCCATTTTACAGAATAATAGTAGCCATCTCCTCCTTTATAATACAGATCCGAAGTCAGTTTAGTATCTGTCGTATAAGTCTTAAAGCTTGCCTCTACCAACGCATAATAATGCTTACCATCGATGCAGTTATTCTCTTTTAAGAAGAATGGGGTCGGATTTTTCTTCATCATGTATTTCTTTGCGGTACCGTCATAAGATAAGTAACGCTTCTCGCCATTAACAGCATTATATACATAATAAACATTTCTCACTAAAGTATCACCAACACCGTACGTATCATTCTCTACAACCAATTCCAAACGGAAGTTTGACTTACCGTCGTTCTCGTCTACACGTACGATAGAGTCCTTACCTGCAGGAGTATACAGATATTTATCTAATGCCAAACCATGCAAGTAATTAAAGGTATAAGTCTGAACTTTAGCCTCATCAGCGGATACATATTTGTAACCTAACTTCTTGTCGGCAACCAATTCATCCGCAACTTTCTTGAAAGACAAGGTATCAGTTCCATGTCCGTAGAAACAGAATACATCATCACTACCTTCCACCTTAAAGAACTGAAGAGGAGAAGTAGTCTTTAATCTATCATTGAACTCACGGTTCGTGATATTTACTGTAGCCGTATTGGAAGTACCGTTCTTCTCAACTACCCATTGAGCGGCAGGTATATGATTGAAATCTTGTCTCTTAGCTTGATATGTCCAACCGAAACTTCCGGCTAAGTTCGCCAAAGCGTAAGTGCCATTTTTCTCCGGTTGGTTTCCACCTGTAGATTTATACTGGATCGTATAGACACCATTAGGAATGGTTGTCAATGTCAAGCCTGTGAACTTCGTTCCGATCGTAACCTTTACGTTCTGATCGCCCAGAACAGGATATAATTTATTGCCACTACCATCAGTGCCCTTACGAGTACCAACACCGTCCTCATCTTTCGCAACATTGACAGTCAATACATTCATACCGTTCAATTGAGACATGTAGATGTACTCGTCTTTAACTATTTCCAGTGGCTCTGACGTACCACTCTGAGTCCACGTAGAGTTGTTGTTCTCTTTCAAGAATGCTTTCCATTGATCGTCATTCTTATCACCTTTCTTATATTCATGAGCTACCTCCGCTACTTGAACATACAATTCTTCCTTCGCAGCATTATAAGAAAACTTAAACTTGTATGAGCCGTCCAGACGTTTAGCCTTATCTGCATACTCCATATGGTCATAAGTATATTTCAAAAGCTTGTCGGATTCCGTACCGCCATAGTAAGCCGTATCAACAACTACATAAGCATCTTTCCCATCAAATTTTTGATCTTTAGCCTGTAAATAAACATAACCACTACCAGCATTCTGAGCGTTCAAAGCCGTAGCTGTCATTAAATTGCTTTGCCCTTTCGTAACTTCCGGATCCATGTTCAATCCAAAGAACAACTCAGCAGGTTTGTCCGTCTCTACTGATTGCAATAATGTATTCAAGTCATCAGCACCTAAAGGCATTGGAGTCTCACTAGGTTTCTCGCTCTTTAACGCAACTACCGTACCCAATTTATCCAAAGTCTTAGCCTTGACCAGATAATAACCAATCGCAGGATCATTAGCAATAGCCAAGATATAATCTCCGTTGTAAGAAACGATAGTATTTACATTATTTACCGTTTCACTCACCCATTCTGTAGCGGAGCCACCACCTAACGTAAGAGCGATCTTCTTTGAATTCTTCGTATCCTCCAAGCTGTAAGCCGTAGCAGGATCGACAGCCAAAGTCAAGCTTGTAGCCTTATTCACGAATGAATAAAGGTCTTTGCCTAAAGAGGTTTTCTTAGCGGAAACAGTCCAAGTAGCCTTGTTCAAGGAAGAAAGATTCGTTGAAACATTCACCGAATTGTTCAATTTGCCGAATTGTTCTCCTGTCTCAACAGTCAAGTATTTACTACTTTCTGTTCCCAACAAGATTACGTCGCCTTTCTTCGCATCAACCTGCGCACCTGCGGAAAATGCAGTCGCAAGCATGGCACTAGCCAGAAACGTTGTAAACTTTTTGTTCATAAATCGAAAATTTAATATTAATAATAGTGTTAATTAAATACCGTTCAACACTTTAAATCATCGACCACTACTCGAAAACGACTAGTCTAAACGATCGTCTAAATCTTGCGTTTTTTTAGTGTCGAAACGGGAGGTTTGTTGAAAGAATCGGTTGTTTCGTAGAGGATAACCTATCCTATTGATAAGAAAGAGAATAAGTGATAAAAAAATAGCTCGGAAGGGTTGCAAGTATCGAAGAAACGCGTACCTTTGCAAATGACTAAAAGAATCGATCGTTTAAACTAGTCGTTTCTATCCCATAAAAAATTCTCAAATATCAACGTATTTAACTATACATTAATGTACGAGCGTACATTAAAAGAACAATTCATTTCTACTTTCAATTATCTATTTATATTTTACTTCCAATACAGACTATTTCCCGCGAATCTCCCTGTCAGTAAAACAGCATTCATACAATCCTTTTGACCGAAATAAAGCGCATATCGTGACATAGCCTATTCGTAAAAGAGGCAAGATAATGGGAAAAAGGAGGTTGTAAGCGGCGTTTTATGCGGCAAAGTACTACTTTTTACACACGAGTATCGACAAAAGCCTACGCTATCGGTCGTGTTTGGCAACGCCAATAGTGCCGTTGGGCATCGTGAATAGTCAAGAATAGGGTCGTGAACTATCAAGAATAGCCATCATAACCCTGTCACTTCCCTATCGTAACCCATTGAGATAGGTTTTTCATCCCATAAAATAGGAATTAGGATGAGCTAGTTTCGCTAGAACAAAAGAGCATCTTTTGATATCCAACTATCCAACAAGCGATTAAATATATTTTAACTCAAATTTAAGAGTAGACTGTACATTCCCCCGCAATAATCGATTCTACGGGCGTTAAGATTACAAACTGTCAAAAAGAAAGAACTCGACACTAGGAGCCATTGGCTATCAATTCAGTCAAATAAAACAGCCTCTTTCCTTATTTCTTCTCCAATATGACTATATATTCATTGCACATCGTACTAACCTTCTTCCCTGCCACATTAGTAGGACTTGTTTTGGAAGGCATCCTTTTGTTAGGTATTTCTCTAACAATAGTATCGATATGTGTAAAACCATTCTTCTCAAACATTTCAGCAGTAAAGTAATCTAATGGAATTTGAACCCCCTTAACCGTTCTGTTCCCTACGACATAACAAACGACTCCACCACTCTTTATTACAGACGCGACATTCTTTATAGAACAGCTATAATCATTAAGAAACGAGACCACTTCCAAATTTCTCTTTGGGTCAATGCTCTTTATTTCGTCCAGTTCAGATTTAATGCTTTTAGTCTCAAAAAGTTCCTCTTTCTGAACTCGTCCCCCCATTAGGAGATTATCTAGTGTTTTAGCATTTTCAAAATTGAACCATTCATTTGCCCACCTTGAAAATTGTCCATAAGCAACGGTTGTTCTACTATCGCCATAAGGCGGAGAGGTTACAACCATATCAACACTATTCGGCTGTATTATATCGGAAGGGATTTCTATAGTACTATTAAAGTCATAGATACCTATATTACATGGATATTTTATACTATTAAACTCCTCAAGTCCATTTATATTTCTTATAACCTTTTCTTCAAACAATCGAAAGACATCCGGTTTGAAGTCTTTAATTTTCTCTTCCTTCATCCTAAACCGCTTAAATTCTCCATTCCTCGTAAACGACACCTCTCTAACAGTCTCAGAAAGAGGAACTTTAAAGAAATCAGCGAAATCCAAAGCCACACATTCATTAATTACTTGATAAATATAAGAAAGGCGCAAAAGGCTATCTCTGGAATACCAATAAGTATAATTAGAAATATTATCGAAATTCTTATTCTTGACCTTATCTTCAGAATACTCAAAGAACAAGGCTTGCATCATTGAAAAAGTATCTCTGATACAAGATAAATCATAATGGGTTGTTTTTACATGGCTCATCAATCTAGCCAATGGATTAAGGTCTGTTCCTATCGCGTTTATACCTTTTATAGAAGCCTCAACTAACGATGTACCGCTTCCCATATATGGATCAAAAAGTAGCTCAACTCCATCCTCTGGCTTATATTCCTCTATTAGAGCTCTTGCTACTTGGGGAATCATCATCGCAGGATACGCATGATAGCAATGAGTAAATTCTTTGGTATCGGCATCCTTAAAGCTCCACCTATTATCAATCGTTCTTTTGTACATACCTTCCTTACTTATATTATGTGAGTGCAAATATACTCAATTGCTCACATATTGTGAGTACATAAGCATATATAAAACTATATTTTTGGGCAAAAATAACAATAATGATTAGAAAGACCGAGTATCAACTTGAAATCATCCTTAAGATAAAGGAGCTAAGAGAGGCCAACAATGTTAGCCAAAAAGAGTTGTCGAATCTCCTCGAAGTGGCTCCGGGCTTAATAGGGAGTATAGAAAGCCCTAAATTTCCACATAAGTACACCCTTAGTCAGATCTATAAAATATGCCACTATTTCAACATTACCATAGAACAGCTATTCATATCAGAGGAAGATTTTTCCAAAGATAGAGATATTATTGACTTACTCATATTTAATATAATACGTTATGGAGAATAAGGATTTTATTATTTCAAAGTTCAAAGAGGTTAAATCCTTGGAATATGTTCCAAGCAATAGAGCCAACAATACTGGGATTGGAAAAACATTTGAAGATTACATCGGAGTTGTCGAGAACAATTTAGACGAGCCCGATTTAGCTGGATTCGAAATAAAATCTCATCGCGGCGCTTCATGCTCTTACGTTACCCTATTCACTAAAAGCCCCTCATTTCCCAAACGCGCGAATGCTTATTTAAAAGATAAATTTGGCACACCTTATGAAGATGCACCATCTATAAATAGCTTGCATACGTCTATGTTTGCAAATAGCTATAACACATATATGAAGAAATATTCTTTTAAACTCCTAAACAACCCTGTCGCCAAGACAATATTAATAGGAGTATTTGACTTAAATACAAAAGAGCTGTTAGATTGTAGCGTAGGTTACACCTATCAAGACATTCAAAAAGCACTAACAAAGAAGCTAAAGAACTTATTATATGTAACTGCCCAAACGAAAAAAGAAGGAGGTAAGGAACTCTTCTACTTCAATAAAGCCGATATATATACAGAGCCATCATTTGAACGTTTTATATCACTCTTAACCGATGGGAAGATAATGTATGATATAAGAATCGGGAGCTATAAATCTGGCCCCAAATATGGTATGCCGCACGACCATGGGAGTGGATTCAGAATATTAGAGGCTAATATCAGACTATTATATTCTGATCACGAAACCATAGAATAAAACAAGCTACGCTTCATTTGTTGGCTTCTGTATCAAGACCGGAGACAAATACCATAGGGTTTCAACGATAATAGGATCAATATCCCAACCGGATATTATCTACCCAAAAGGTATTTCCCGGAGACCCTATGTATGAGCCTCCGTGACTGGAACAGAACTCTAAGATCATATGGGTTACCTCATCGTCCTCCGTTCCCCAGCCGATTTCTTGGATGGGCACATTCTTGCCTTTGCTGTTCAAGCTATAACGGGCGGACTCACCGAGTTGAAACCCCATATATTCTTCATAATCGCTACGTTTCGTGATATCGCCGTATAAGATCGTAAAACTGGCATCGTTTACCCAATCCGTATTTTCATCCATCCGGATTACCAGCGTACCGATACGCTTAGCATATATGTTCCCGTCCTTATCTTCCCAACGCTTCTGAAGAAAGAGATTCACCAAAGGCATATCAATGCCATTTACCTCCGATCTCTTGCTAAAACCACTCAATTTAATACGATTGGGATCACCGGAGAGTTTCACCTTATAATCGAATAACAAGGACGTAGGTTTTTGGTGAAACGGGATACCGCAAACGATCTGCCCCCACGTCTCCGAAGAATTCTTCGCCGGTTCCAGAAAACGGCCGAGATAGAGGCATCCACCGACCAGCACCTTCACGTTCATGATACCCATCGCCGAGATCGATTCTATACCCGTCTCCAGCCGTGCGCAATACCCCTCATCCCGTCTTTCGGGGTAGACACTGACGCTAGCTTTCGTAATCCCGCTCACCCTTGCCATCACGTTAGAACTGCCCCAAGGCGAAGCTTTCGGCTCAAAAGGTTTATTTCCGATAATCGTATCCATAGGGCCAACGCAGTAAAGAGTCTTTGTCTCCTTCCCGATAATAGCCGATTCCGTGATCTTACGTACCACCCACTGATCCAGATCGCCATAACGGATCACTTCCGTCTTTCGCTGGGCATATAGCGCCATACTCATCCCCAAAAAGACAAATAAATAGCCTAACCGATTATTTACTACCATAAGTTACCCCCCTATCCAAATCCTTTTTTATTTTTGCAGCGAAATTAATTAGAATTGATAACACAAGGAAGGTCCGTATAAAGAATTTATTCGGATTATCCATGATAAATAACAAACGACGTGAATAAACCCATGGCAGAAAAGCCCCGGACACCCTCCATCGCGATCTCTTTACTACCCGTAGTGACATTAGTCATCATGCTGGCCGTAGCCATCTATATTTTCCGGGGCGATTCCCTTGGAGGAGCCAGCCAAATCGTCTTATTGATAGCCACCTCGATCTGCTCTTTGATCGCCGTCTTTCATTGCAAGATCAAGTGGGAAGATATCGAGGGGCAAATCGCCCGTAACATCTATGGGATCGCACCGTCTGTCATCATCCTTTTATTGATCGGAACCCTATCGGGCAGTTGGATGGTAAGCGGGATCGTGCCGTCCTTGATCTATTATGGGTTGCAAGTCATGCAAACGGATTTCTTCCTCGTGGCCTGTTGCCTGCTATGCAGTATCGTATCGGTTATGACGGGTAGCTCGTGGACTACCATCGCCACCATCGGGATCGCCTTGATCGGGATTGGCGAGGCGCAAGGCTTCAGTACGGGGTGGGTAGCCGGAGCGATTATATCGGGCGCTTATTTCGGGGATAAGATCTCACCGCTTTCGGACACGACGGTATTAGCCTCTTCCGTAACGCATACCCCTTTGTTCTCCCATATCCGGTATATGATGCTTACGACAATACCGTCTATGGTGATCACGTTGATTATCTTTACCATAGCGGGTTTTACGCATACCTCGAACGCATCCGGGCAAATAGCCGAGTTCGCCGCCTCGTTGAACGAAAGTTTTAATATCTCGCTCTGGCTACTGATCGTACCGGTGGTAACGGGTATATTAATCGCCAAGAAAGTACCGTCTTTGATCACCTTGTTTATCTCGACAGCGATGGCGGGGGTGCTCGCGATCTTTTTCCAGCCTCATTTATTGCAAGAGGTAGCGGGAGCGTCGGTAGCGGATGCCTCCTCCCTGTTTAAGGGATTATTCATGACATTCTACGGGAGTACCCAAATCGATACGGGCAACGAGGCCTTGAACAGCTTGGTCGCCACCCGGGGTATGATGAATACGATCTGGCTGATCATCTGCGCCATGTGCTTCGGTGGTTCCATGACGGCCAGCGGTATGCTAGAAAGCCTTACGTCCGTATTCCTGCGCTTTATGAAACGGAGGGTCGGCATGGTGGCGTCTACCGTATTCTCCGGTTTATTCTTGAATATCGTTACGGCCGATCAATACATATCTATTATCCTTACCGGAAATATGTTCAAGGATATCTACAAGAAAAAAGGATATGAGAGTCGCCTGTTAAGCCGTACGACGGAAGATTCCGTAACCGTAACGTCCGTGCTGGTACCGTGGAACACCTGCGGCATGACGCAAGCCACGATATTAGGCGTAGCGACCCTGACGTATCTTCCTTATTGCTTCTTTAACCTGATCAGTCCGTTGATGAGTATTACGATGGCCGCCATTGGCTTCAAAATAAAGCAACACCATGAAGAAGATCAGAGTATCATTGTTAACTAAAGTCGTTATCGCTATCGCCGCCGGCGTATTGTTCGGCCAGTTTTTACCGGGAGGAATCGCACGTATCTTTGTAACCTTCAATTCATTGTTCGGCAACTTCCTATCGTTCTCCATCCCTCTAATCATATTGGGGCTGGTGACTCCCGCTATCGGAGATCTGGGCAAAGGAGCCGGAAAGCTATTATTGATAACCGCCTTGATCGCCTACGGTTCAACAGTCTTCTCGGGTTTCTTCACGTTCCTGAGCGGATCGGCTATATTCCCGCACATACTACCGACCAACACGGAATTGACGGCGATGGAGAATCCGGAAGATTTCATGCTGACACCTTACTTCGTGGTAAATATGCCGCCTTTAATGGATGTCATGACAGCCTTGCTGCTATCCTTTACGATTGGCCTAGGGCTTTCTAATATAGCGGGAACCACCCTGCGTGACTCTTTCACGGATTTCAAGGAAATTATCATTAAGCTGATCGAGGTGGTTATCATCCCGTTATTACCGCTCCATATTTTCGGTATCTTCCTGAACATGACCGTGAGTGGACAAGTCATGAGTATTATCACGATGTTCCTTAAGGTTATCATAGTCATCTTTGCCTTACATGTATTATTGTTATTGATTCAATTCACGATAGCCGGAGCCATAGCCGGGAAGAATCCGCTCCGCCTCTTGAAGAATATGTTACCGGCCTACGCTACGGCTCTAGGGACCCAATCCTCCGCCGCCACGGTTCCCGTGACACTGGCGCAGGCTGTCAAGAATGGCGTACGGGAGAATATAGCGATCTTTACCGTTCCGCTTTGCGCCACGATCCATCTGGCAGGTAGCACCATGAAAATCGTAGCTTGCGCTATGGCTATCATGATCATGGCGGGAGAACCGGTTACCTTCTCCAATTTCAGCGGATTTATCATGATGCTGGGAATTACGATGGTAGCGGCTCCGGGGGTTCCGGGAGGG
>ENA-OPWR01003154-OPWR01003154.1-human-gut-metagenome-genome-assembly--contig:-NODE-3154-length-10477-cov-2.417386_pt1 | contig 10477 bp, 9 predicted proteins | sample MGYA00241507_ERZ502006 | MGnify/ENA primary metagenome ERZ502006 (study PRJEB25962, sample SAMEA2043041) | human gut metagenome | biome: human gut; feature: human-associated habitat; material: faeces... | reverse complement strand
CTCCAACGAACCAGCATGGCGGAGTAGAAGGGATTTGAACCCTTGCGCCAGTTTCCCGACCTACACCCTTAGCAGGGGCGCCTCTTCAGCCTCTTGAGTACTACTCCATAACCAAGTGATTACTAGTAAATTTTACTATATTTAATTTAGCTAGTCAATCACAAATTTGCAATTTATTTATTATTTTATGTTTTTTATGGCAAAATCATTCAATATTTTCCCTTTTATAGTAAAAGAGCCAATAAAATAAACGCATGAGCAAAGCATTAAGATAATACTCATTGTCCAAGTAGCCCAATTAAGTTCTTTAGAAATATAACCACTAATCACAAGAAAAACAGAAAACAAAATACCTATTAAACCAATTATCCTTAATCTTAAAAGTCTTTTTTTCATTTCTTTTCCTTTAGTTGTTTCATAAAATTTTCGCTTTAATTCTTTTTTTTCTGTCTTGGTCATTCTTTGATATTTATTTTTCACAAGATACTCCTTTCCTTCCTTGATTATAACATACTTTAAATTTAAATATCATAAAATTTAGAAATGAAAGATATTAGTGAGAATTTAAAGGAATTAGAAATTGAAGATTTTATTTGGGTTATTTCTCTTTTCTCTGCTTGTTTTGCTTTATTATCTAATAAACTAGAAAAAGATTATCTTTATACTCATAATCTTTCTAAAGAAAAAGAATATAAAACAATTAATATCACTCTTTTAGTCATCGCCTTTTTTATTTATCTTTATTTTATGATGCTAAATTATAAACGTATCAAAAATAGTACTCACCAATCATTTAAACAAATGAGAATCAATAATGCAAACTTTCTAGCCGCTACCCTAATTGTCCTAGCTACCATTATTTACATTATGACTTCTATTCTTAGTACTAATGAATTAGAAATTTTGCCATAAAAAAAGAAAAGAATTACTCTTTTCCTTGTAACATATTAAGTAAGTCAATTTTAAAGATATCTTTAGAAGCATTTGTTTTACTAATCATGATACCTTTATAAGTTCCAAGTTCTGAACGATGACCTTCAAGTAAAATATCTTTTGGTGTAATTTCTTTTAACATAACAGTTTCTTCTTTCGTATAAACCGTATAAATAAGTTTAACTTCGCCATGAACTTGAGCAAACATTGCATCACTTGGTAATTTAAGCTCATACGTTACTGTTCCAGCTTTTTTATTTTGACTGATCACTTCACCGTCAAATTTTCCTTCTTTTAAATCTGGATAATATTCAAAGCTTAATTTTTTAAAAGCTCTCATATTATAACGTTTCAAAGCTCTTTCTAGTTTACGAAACTCATTTTCGTTCACATAATCCAATACATAATTTTTCATTTTTTACCCCCTATAAACCCTTTTCGTACTTTAAGTATAGCACAAAAGCTTTAAAATGTCAAATTTGTGTCAAATTTGCATTTTCTTCTTGCATTTCTATTTTCTCCTATTGGGGCTATATCATACCACAATCGACAATACTTGTCAAATTTTTTTCGTATTTAAGTGAACAATCGTTTGTCCTATGTTCCAAGGATCTAAATAAAATTCTTTAACACGTTTATCTTTTTTTAATATTTCATGGACTTCTTTTTTTAATTTGCCAGAGCCTTTGCCATGAATAAAGATAATCACCGGATGACCTAGTTTAACGTTATCAGATATAAATTCATGAACGACTGTATAAGCCGTAACAGCTAGTTCACCATGTAAATCTTTAGTTGGGACCGTCATGCTTGTTCCTTAGCTTGAGGCATTTCTGGGCTAGTATTTATTGAAGGTTCTACAGGTCCAAACTTACTTTCATATTCATGAATCACATCAGATAATAATGGAATAGAGTTTTTAGCTCCGTATTTTGTTGTTGATAATGCAGCAGCAATATTAGCAAGACGAATACATTTTTCTAAATCATATTTTTTAAGTAAGCCATAGATGAAGGCTCCATCAAAGATATCTCCTGCGCCTGTTCTATCTACTTCGCCTACATTTATAGTTGGCATAACTCTTACGTTACCATCTATACTATATAAAACACCATTATTATGCAAAGTTACAATGTTATTACTATTAGGGAAAAGATCTTTTAATTCTTTATATAAGTTAAATAAATGTTCTCCGTTATCTGGGTCCACCTTCATTTTTGTAACCATACAAGCAAATTCTAAAGAAAAAATAACGTATTTAGCATATTTAGCTAAAGCAATAACTTCTTTCGTATCCGCATAATTTAAACCAGCTCCCAAAACAGAAATACTTTGTGGAAATTTATTAAAGGCACTCAAAGTAGCTGAATACTCAAATCCATCTGTGTAAATTGCATCAGGAATCACATCATAATCACTTTTTTTCAAATGATATACCTCAGGTTCTATCATTAGTTGTGTCCTACTCGTTGTTTCTTTATTAGCTAAAATAAATGTTGAAGTTGTTTTCTTTTCATAATTGACTTCCATAAATTGTGTATGAACATTGTAAGACTCTAATTCTTTTTTGACATTATTGCCAAGTTCGTCATAACCAACAACTCCAGCAAAATAAGAATCTACATTCCATTTACCAAGTAAGGCGGCAACATTGGAAGAAGAACCCCCACTTGCTTCTAATTTTTCTTTTAAAATAATTTTACTATTTTCCACAGGATATTTATCCATTGGAATTGTTATATCATATGTAATTTTTCCTATATTTAGGGCTAACATAATATCACCTAATCTTTCTATCCATCAACATTATACTATAAAAGAAAGAAAAAAGAAAACCTCATAAACTAAATGAAATTTTCTTAAATATTATTTTTTCTTTTCTTTAAGAGCCGCTTGGGCACAAGCAAGTCTACTAATCAAAACCCGATATAAAGAGCATGATACATAAGAGGCTTTAATAGATGTGAAAAAGGAAATACTTTCCGGATCACCACCTTGTTCACCACAAATGCCAATAGACATGTTTTTCTTTACTTTTCTTGCCTCTTTAATAGCGTATTTCATAAGTTCGCCGACACCATTTTCATCTATTTTTTGGAATGGGTCTAATTTTAAAATATTATTTTCTTCATAACATTTTAAGAATTTACCGGCATCATCACGAGAAAAGCCAAAAGTCATTTGGGTTAAGTCATTTGTACCAAAAGAGAAAAAGTTAGCTTTTTTAGCAATTTCACCAGCCATCAAGCATGCCCTTGGTAACTCAATCATCGTACCCACTTCATATTTTAAATGACTACCTGCTTCTTTAATTAAATCATCAGCCGTTTTACAAATCACATTTTTAACATAAGTAAATTCTTTTACATCTGACACAAGAGGAATCATTATTTCTGGGGTTACTTTTATATTTTCTTTTTCCAAGCGAAGAGCAGATTTTATAATCGCGGTCGTTTGCATAACAGTAATCTCAGGATAAGTAATTAAAAGTCTACAACCACGGTGACCCATCATCGGATTAAACTCTTTTAAATCTGCTATTCTTAAAGAAAGATTTTCCATAGAAATACCAAGTTCACTTGCTAAAGAGGCTTTATCTTCATCCGTCTTTGGCAAAAATTCATGAAGAGGAGGATCTAATAAACGAATCACTACAGCTTTATGATTGCATATTTTAAATAGTTCATAAAAATCTTCTTCTTGATAAGGTAAGATTTCCTTTAAATATTTTTGTCTTTCTTCTTTTGATTGAGCCAAAATCATTTTTCTAAAGTTTTTAATTCGGGTGGTTTCAAAAAACATATGTTCTGTACGGCATAAGCCAATACCATCGGCCCCAAATTTCATTGCTTCTAAGGCATCATGAGGCGTATCTGCATTCACTCTTACTTTTAAAGATTTCACTTCATCGGCCCAACTCATGAAAAGTTGTAATTCAGGGGTTAACTCAGGATCTTTTTTTGGTAAAATTCCTTGGTATATAAGTCCTGACGTGCCATCTAAACTTAATTCATCTTTTTCTTTTAAAGTAATACCCTCTTTAGTTATTAAAATTTTCTTTTCTTCATCAATATAAATATCTTCACAACCAGCCACACAACAAGTACCCATACCTCTTGCTACTACCGCCGCATGACTTGTCATACCACCATGAATTGTTAAAACGCCATTTGCGTGGTGCATACCTTCGATATCTTCCGGTGAAGTTTCACTTCTTGCCAAAATAACTTCTTCTCCATTTTGATGAGCAAGAATCGCTTCTTTGGCATTAAAATAAAGATGACCAGAAGCCGCGCCAGGACTTGCCGCTAAACCATGAGCGATAGGCTTTGTTTTCGAAAGTACATCACTATCAAAAGTTTTATGTAAAAAACTATCTAGAGATTTAGCCTCCACACTAAGAATAGCTTCTTCTTTACTCATTAAACCTTCTTTAACCATATCGACAGCTATTTTTACAGCCGCCCGACCTGTTCTTTTACCTACTCTCGTTTGTAAAAGGTAAAGTTTATTATCTTGAACAGTAAATTCCATATCTTGCATGTTATGGTAATGAGCTTCTAATATTTTCGCGTCCTTTTTAAATTCTTCATAAATTAATGGCATTGTTCTTTTTAAAGTATCCATTTTTAAAGGAGTTCGAACACCTGAAACGACATCTTCCCCTTGGGCATTCATTAAATATTCACCATAAATTTCATTTTCGCCAGTAGCAGGATTTCTTGTAAAAGCAACACCGGTAAGAGAATTATCTCCCCAGTTGCCATAAACCATTTCTTGAATGTTTACTGCTGTTTTATATTCTTCAGGAATATTATTTAACTTACGATAGTAAATAGCTCTTTCATTTTCCCAACTGTTAAAGACAGCTTTAATCGCATTAAATAATTGTTCATAAACATCACTTGGAAATTCTTCTTTTGTTTTATATGTATAGATTTGTTTATACATTTTAACAATTATTTTTAAGTCTTCACCTGTTAAATCTAAATCAGATTGATAGTTTTTTTTCTTCTTAAATTCTGTTAAAACTTCTTCACATTCTTTTCTGCCACAACCTTTAACAACATCTAAATACATCATAATAAGACGACGGTAAGAATCATAAGCAAATCTACCACTTGTTTTTAAAGCCAATGATTCTACTACCTCATCATTTAAACCTAAATTTAAAATCGTATCCATCATACCAGGCATACTAACCACAGAACCACTTCTAACACTTAAAAGAAGAGGATTTTCTTTAGAACCTAAAACTTTACCTGTTTCTTGTTCTATTTTTTTAATACCCTTACAAACTTCTTCTTGTAAATTCTCATTTAAAGTTTTATCTTCATTATAATATAGGTTACAAGCCTCAGTAGTAACCGTAAGTCCCTTAGGAACTGGTAAGCCTAAATTTGTCATCTCCGCTAAATTAGCACCTTTACCACCTAAAAGCATCTTCATATCTTTGTTACCTTCATTAAATAGATAAACATATTTTTTCATATCCTTGTCCTCCTATTCTTTTATTATAAAAGAAAAAGTATGAAAAAAGTCAACAAATTTTACTTTGTTGACTAAACTTTACTTATTAATAAGTGAGTACTTTAAAAGTATGAGTACATGAACCATATCGACAATTGTTAGCATATATTAATACTGCATTATTTCCCATCGTTGTCATAGAATCTACCGAATTAAAATTGTTAAAAGTTTTTATAACGGTCCAAGTATTATTTCTTTTTTCATACACAAGAAGTTGATTACTCATCGTTTTATAATAAGCAAAACTGTTATCAGTCAAACGAGCTATTTTGTTGTAGTCACTTGCACTAGCATCAATCGTAGTGCCAGTAGAAGATTTTAAAGTATCCTCATACCACTGTCTAGAACTTCCTTGATGATTAACCGTATATAAGTAAATATACTCTCCAGAATTGAAGGAAATAAATGGAGTATTCATCCAAGCACTACTATATTCACTCCAGAAAAGAAGATTATGGCGGTTTTCTACATCACCAGCTATATAAAGACCTCTTTTAGAACTATTTACACGTTTTAACGCATTATAATTAAAATCAGTGCCGATACCATTACCATTTAATGGCACTTTAATTACTTCATAACAATTTCCGGTATTACTGCATGTATTCAGATAATAGCATGTATATCCTTGACAATAAAAATCATTAAACTCGTCATAGTAACCTTTAGGTCCACGCTTCATAACATAAGAACGTCCTGAAGCCCAAGCGGAATACCCAGAAACCTCAACCGTCGTTAAAGTAGGACTGCCACAATAGAATCGGCTACTAGTTTCCCTATAAGTACTATTACCCCCAACTATCACTTTAGAATCAGTTAGTCTAGCTCCTACAATATCGCAAAAACCACCACCTTTTTCAACCATAGATGTTGCACTTCCAGAAATATTTTGTTTTGGACCTATAGTTAATTTACCATTACTATACTGTAAAACCCATGCTTCTAAAAAAGATTTATTATATTCACTATCAGAACCTTTTCCATAAAAACCAATTACTTTACCATTTCCTAAAGGAATTATATAATCAAGACGTCGATCAGAAGGAAAACCGAGATTACCGTAATCTTTTATAGTAGGTCCACAACTTCTTGTCTGAGATACTGAGCTAGAATAATTTCCAGCATTATCTTTAGCTCGGACATAGAAAGTTGCACTAGTTGTATTAAAACTGTAAGAGTTTTTAGTACTTGAATACCAATTTTTATTATCTAAACTATAGTAATAAGTACTAATTCCACTTAAATTATCACTAGAACCATTGGCACTTACTGTAATAGAAGAACCATTACACCAAGTGTTAATTGCGGCTGTTGGTTTTGTTTTGTCTACTTTTACAATATTTTTGTTTGACCATGGGCCAATGTTACCTACTTTATCTACTGCACGGTGGCAAGCATAATTAATGTTATCCCAAGTAATTGGAACTGAATTACTAGGTTCAACTCCTCCTATATTAACACAATCACTTGACCACTCATAATGATCTATTCCTGAGCCATTATCTGTAGCCGTAAACGTTCGATTAACATTATAATTTGCCCAAGTATTTAAAGTATAGCCATGAAAATCAACAACTGTTTTACTTGGAGCTGTTTTATCTATTTTTATAGTCGTATTTACTTCATTACTTTTAATACCAGATTTATTAACACACTGAAAAGTCATTTTTTTATTCATATCTGTGTTATATAAAATGTTGATGGTTTTATCTACAAATTCTTTTTCTAAACGATTGTATTCCTCATTACCGTTTTTATACATACAGTAATCAATGTTATCACTGTTTGTTGTTAATTTCAAATTAACATCATTACTCGTCCAAATGTCATTATATACATTTTCAACATTTATCCAAAAAGAATTAGAATCTACTTTTTCAATAACTATTTTGTTTTCATCTTCAAAGAAGCCTTGCTCATTTCCTACTTTATCTCTAGCACATATGTAATATGTTCCATTTGTTAAATATTCTGTTTGTATGCCATCTGTTGTTTCTTTAAATTCAGCATCCTTACAACTTTTATCATTTACCACGGCGTATTCTTTTATACCACTTCCATTGTGATCTGTTAAAGAAAATAAAACTTTTCTGTTTTCAGAAGTATAATTATCATTAGAATATTGAATACTTCCCTCGACTAACTCTGGCATCTCATCATCCATACTAACATTTGTAGTATAAGAATAAGTAATTTCTTTGCCATCAAAATCAAAGGTAAGAGAAAGTCGAATAGCAATTTGTTTTATCGAAGAAGTTTCAACAAGATATTCTTTTCCTTTATCAATTTCGTTTTGGCTATATTCTTTTTCTTCTTCACCTATCCATAATATTTTAACAAGCTTATCTTGTAATGAACTATATTGTTCTTTAAACTCAAAACTAATGGTATCTTTACTAGATTGATGCCAAGACGAAGGATCCAAAATGACTTCGTTCTTGTCATTTTTTACCATAAAGTTAATAAAACCATACTGGTTATTTAGTTGTTCATCAGTAAAACATTCTTTAGATGAAATATAATTAACTGTAAAAGTTAAATCATTGTTAGGAATTAGTTCAATGATATCACAATTCATTTTTTGTTTATCACGTGGATCTAAAATAGCCCCATTTTCACTATCAGCCTGTAAATACCCTTGTTCTACTAATGTACCAACTGAAAATAAGTAATTTCCACTTTCCAAGCCATAAGATTCTCCTTTAGCCTTTAGTTCACTTACTTTTGCTTCATACATTCTTTCTTTTATTGAATTGGTAATTGCAAAATAAGATGGCACTGCTATAAATAAAATAACTGCCATTATTACTAAAACACCTATTAATTCTATTAAGGTAAAGCCTTTTTTTAATATCTTATTATTCATAAAAAAATCACCATAGACTTTCTCTATGATGACATTATAACAAATATTCTTTTCCAATGGAATATTTACTGAAAAGCTATAGTAAATCTTCAAAACTCATATTGTGTCTTAAAATTGATAAAACAACCACTTTTTGCTATCATTATTTTAGGAACATTAGATAGGATAAGTGGTTGTTTATGAGAATAAGTATATAATACTCAAAAAGATATGGCAAGGGGTTTTGAAAAGTTTCTAAAAGAAGTTTTTTCAAATATTAGAAAAACTCAATTGAAAATTATTCCATATATTCTTCATGGCATGATTATTTCAGAATCACTTGTTCCATCAGATATTGCTAAAGTTCTTAAAGATGACTTTTCTCTTGTTCAAATAGATTCAGTTATTAAAAGGATCAAAAGATTATTTACCAATAAACACTTTGATGCCTATCTTTTTTATGACCAAATTATTCGACATGTTATAGCTAACTACAAAAAGAAACATAAAGATAAAAGAGTTCACATTATTTTTGACCATATGTTTTCTAGAAACAATTACACGGTTTTCATGATTACAATGCGGATTGGTAAGCAAGGCATTCCTCTTTGGTTTCGTTGTTTTAAAGGCAATGAATGTCCTGAGGCTTTTCAAGAAGAACTTATAAAAACAGGCATATCTTATGTTTCTGAATTATTTAATAATAATTTTGAATTAATTTTTCTTGCCGACAGATGGTTTAATTCTACTGGCATCATGGAACATATTAATTTTCTCGGACACACCTATGTTCTAAGATTGAAAAAGAACATAAAAGTACTACACTTTGACAAAAAAAGAAACCCATAAAATCTGAAAATTTCTACCTGATTTACCTAAATATAAATATCATTCTATTGCCTATTCTAATATAGAATTTACAGACAAAAAATATATTACAAATATTGTTATAAGTGATGCCGTTGATACAAATGACCCTTGGATTTTAGCAACAAATGGTGATAAAAATAATACTATTAAAGATTATAGTTATCGCTTTGGAGGAAATTGAATCTGTCTTTAAAAATCAAAAATCTGATGGTTTTTTCATTGAAAATACAACGAATGCATCTTTAGATTATTTTCAGTCTATGTACTGTTTTAAGTAATTCAAAAATATCTAACCAATACCGATTGTTTAATGGTCTATCTTGATAAATACCTACTAACTGACGGATTCCTTTTTTATTAATACCAATAAGAGTATAAATATCAATGGATTCAATAATATCTCCTTTTTTAATATTTAAATCATTTTTGATGGTATACATCATTACATACATATCATCAAGTCTTTTCTTTGTGTAATCAATTAATTTTAAGTTTTGCATATTCTTTCCTCCTTAAGCCATAAAAAAAATATGGCATGCAATTCATTTAAGAATTTACACATCACATTCTACACCGTCAAATAAAAACCCAGTAATTACGCTGGATTTTTAAAAATAAACAGATAATATTATTGAACAGATAATTGATAAGGATTTTCAAGTGTTCCTTCACCGTCTAAAATCGTCGTAGATGGTATCAGATATACCGAAGGGCGAACTGCAAACTGATGGGACGCATCACGGTAGTCGACAGAGCCGTCATTGATGACAGAGAACACATTGTAAGCACTCGAAGAGAGCGCGTACGGAGAAACTGTCCATTGAAAATTGCTTGAATTATAAAGCCAATCATTATTATAGCAATCACTTGCTTCTCTCCAGTTAAGTAATTCTTTATTTATACAACTTGTGCGGGGGCTTGTACTTCCTCCACTGGTCGCATAGCCATAATCGCTTGGATACATTAAACCTATTTTACCATTCCACGTCGTTGTTCTTGTTACCGTATCATTACAATATGTGCCTGACGTACATATTTTTCCACTATTGCTACTTCTTTCGTAACTATAAAAATGACTTGCTAAACCATTACTTGCTGATGTCCAAGAATTTGTACCTTGACTTCCTGTGTTCCATAAAGTGTTTCCTACTAAATTTTTTAAATTTGTTTTTAAGCCACTACTTGTAAAATCACAAGACGTCGTAGCATTGTTTAAGCTAGAATAGCAGTTTCCTGAACTATTATTGTAATATAATGAACCTCCAACACTTTCACTTTCATAGCCTGGATTTAAAAGTT
>ENA-OPWR01003147-OPWR01003147.1-human-gut-metagenome-genome-assembly--contig:-NODE-3147-length-10508-cov-3.073567_pt1 | contig 10508 bp, 5 predicted proteins | sample MGYA00241507_ERZ502006 | MGnify/ENA primary metagenome ERZ502006 (study PRJEB25962, sample SAMEA2043041) | human gut metagenome | biome: human gut; feature: human-associated habitat; material: faeces... | reverse complement strand
CCGCGGACGACTTCTATGCCGCGGTGGACGCCGACGGTACCGTCACCGCCCGGCATGTCGGCACCACGACCGTGACCGCTACAGCCGACTCCGGCAGCGCCGCATGCACCGTGGAAGTCCAGTCCCGGTACAATACGTTCGTCGAACCGGCCTACGAATTAATCGGCCAAACGATTTCGCATGCGGAGATAGATGCGGTCGAAAAACGGGAAAAAATCGAAGAAACGAAGTTTTCGATTGCATATAAAGGAGAACTGCCTTACATCAAAAGGGTCGAGTATTTTTATGATGTAGCCGATGAAGATGAGCTTAATGCGATAACCGTTCGGTTTGACAAAGGATATGAAAGCGAAGTAAAGAATTTTTTGTCCGAACGATACCTGCCAGTTCCAATCAATGCCTACGTTATCAACTTTTACACTCATTATGAAACACTTGCTGCTGTAAAAGTCGTATGGTCCAATCGAGAAAAGGAGGTCGTACTCCAATATGGGCATAATCCGAAACAAATTAAACAATGAACCTTATGAAAACTTTTTATTCATTTGCAGCCGCAGCGCTTATGTTTTCCGTAGTTTCCTGCGGACGGGAAACTGCGCTTGAACCATGTTCGCCGGAACAACTCAAGTACGAACAGGACATGAACACCATCCGGGAGATGGGATACGATACATCGGAAGCATTCGCGGTCAAAGACGGATACGTCGTCGAGGGCGATATCCTGCTGACTTCAAAACACCTCGAAGATTTCCTCTCCGCACCCCAGACACGGCATACCCGCAACGGGAATTACTTTGTGGGCAAAGACCTACAAATATTATACGTTACCTATGGCGGACCAAACTTTAACGAAAAGATATTTGAAGCCATGGAATATTGGAACGAAAATGCCCAATGCAACATCGTCTTCGATGATAAGAACTGGATGCACAAAATCTCCATTCGGGAAGAGGTACTTTGGACTTATAACGGCGACGTACTCGACACTCCCGACGAGGAGACGCTGCTGGTCGTTTCACCGCCTTTCTCAACAGGCGAACCGGGCGATATCGTCATCAATACGGCCTGCAGATACCTTCCGTCTGGCGAACAGGCCATGTATATGCTTCTCCATGCCTTCGGACATGCTTTTGGATTCGGACATACGCCCGAATCGCCGGGCGACAAGGGCGACGGCTCCTACATCGAAGGCACGGCGGAATACGACCCCGCATCCATCATGGTCAGGGAATCCGACCCGCTGCGCTGGAGCGGCTTCAGTGAAAACGACATCAAGGCATTCAAGGCCGTATATCCCACCGACGAGCCGGAACCCGAGCCGGAGCCGGAACCGGAAGTCGATTTCAGCGACCGGTCCATGGAATGGATAGCGGATGACGGCTTCGCCATCGCCATGGGCGGGCCGTATGCCTACGGTTCGGTGAATATCGACGTTCGCGTACGGCTGACAGGCAGCGAATGGGCGGACGGTCAGGTCAGGGGGATGCGGATATACGACCTGTACACCGGCGAGGAGGTCATGCGCGGAAAGGCCGGCAGCTGCCGGCTGCAGCCAGGCGAGTACACGCTCCATTACGGGGCGGCCGTCCGGCGCGAAGACGGCACCTTCGAGTGCCGCTACGGCACCGCGGATTTCGAGGTGACTCTCCCCGGATTCGAACTCACCATGCCCATCCTCTCCCATCCCGAAGACATCGACCTCTCGCGCACAATCGTGGTGCGCTGCTCCTTCGAGACCGACGATGCCGCATGGAGAAACTTCTCCTGCTCCGTCCAACTCGTCAATCTGCGGACCGGGGAGGAGATAACGCACCAATCCTACACGCCGAACGAACGTTGGGCCTTCAGGCTGACCGAACGGGGCGCCTATCGTGCGGTGGCCACCGTATCGAACGGTTCCGAGACCCTCGTTATCCGCAAAGATTTCGTCCTTCCCGAACTGACGAATCCCAAAGACATCTACCATACGCTGAACTGGCGGGCGATAGACTTCGACAAAGTCATCCAATACTACATCGACTTCTATTCGGACGAAGCCTGCACGGAGAAGCTTTCGCTGCAGCACTCCGCCGCCTGCCACTACATCGTATGGAGGCGTCACCACGACGCAGAAGGCAATCCGACGAAGAACGACAAGGTGATGGAGGATACGGTCATGCTTCCGGCGGGAGTTACGACCTACAACCTGCCCTACACATTCGAGGCGAAGGATTACCTCACGCTCCACGGATACCGGTACGACTATGAAATCGTCGGTATCGAATACCGGTAGCGATTTGGAGGGACGGCGTCCGTCTTTCTGTCGGCAGTCTGTCCGATACTTTTATATGCCGGCCGTTTTCGCGTTTCGGCTCCCCCGTATTTCCGCCGGGGGAGCCGGTTCATGCGGACAGACACCGGAGGACCGGGCGGCGGAATGAGCACAGGAAGCAACATTCCGTGTTTTTTTCGTACCTTTGTATGGACGGCGGGATTGCCTTCCTGCCACATGACCGCTCTCCATATGGACAATTTCATCGTTTCAGCCCGAAAATACAGACCTGCCACTTTCGAATCAGTGGTCGGACAGTCGCATATCACCTCCACGCTGCGGAATGCCATCGCACGCGGACAGCTCGCCCATGCCTACCTGTTCTGCGGCCCGCGGGGCGTGGGCAAGACCACCTGCGCCCGCATCTTCGCCAAAACCATCAACTGCCTCAACCCGCAGGGGAGCGAGGCCTGCGGCGAATGCGAATCTTGCCGCGCTTTCGACGAGGGACGCAGTTTCAACATCCATGAGCTGGATGCCGCCTCGAACAATTCGGTGGACGACATCCGCACGCTGACCGAACAAGTACGTATCCCCCCTCAGATAGGACGGTACAGCGTCTATATCATCGACGAGGTGCACATGCTGTCTCAGGCGGCGTTCAACGCCTTCCTCAAGACACTCGAAGAACCACCGGCACACGCCGTCTTCATCCTCGCCACGACCGAAAAGCACAAGATAATCCCCACCATCCTCTCCCGCTGCCAGATATACGATTTCAACCGCATCCGCGTGGAGGATGGCGTGGCCTACCTGAAATACATCGCCGAAAAGGAGGGTATCACCTACGACGACGAATCGTTGAACCTGATTGCAGCGAAAGCGGACGGCGGCATGCGCGACGCGCTCAGCATGTTCGACAAGGCGGTGGCCTTCTGCGGCACATCGCTCGACTTCCGCGAAGTGGCCCGCACGCTGAACGTCCTCGACTACGACACCTACTTCAACCTCACCGACCTCGCCGCGGCAGGCGACTACCGGTCAGCACTGCTGCTGCTGGACGACGTGCTGCGCAAAGGTTTCTCGGCCCAGACCTTCACGGGCGGCCTGGCAGCGCACCTGCGCGACCTGCTGATGTGCAAGGACGCGGCGACCGCTCCCCTGCTCGAAGCCACGGGGACGCTGCTGGAACGCTACAAGGCCCAGAGCGCCCGGCTGGAAATCGGATTCCTGTTTGATGCGGTAGCCCTGATAAACGGTGTGGATGCCACCCTTCGCAGCGCGACGAACACCCGGCTGCACGTAGAGCTCGGACTGATGAAGCTCTGCGGCATGGGGCAAAAAAAAAACAGCTTAGAGCCTGACGGACCGCAGCTTCCTCCGCTCACAGGAGGAACCGCACCGCGCTCGGTACAAACACCCGGCAGCGCCGGACAGTCTCCTGTCGGGGCGGCTGCAAGGCAATATCCTTCCTCCGTCCCGCCGCACGAAGGAACGGCTGCAACACAGCCGGTATTCGAACCCGCACGACCGGCACCGCAGCATACCGCCTCTCCGGCAGAGCGAGCGGCAACGCAGACACCCCCTATTCCGCAGCCGACGAAAGAGACGGAACGTCCCCTTGCGCCACCGGCCGGAGGCAACGATGCTCCCCATAGTCATACGCCCGCTGCGCAGACGACTCCGGAACCGGCTGCCGCTCAAGGCGCAAAACCGGCTGGCAGGTCGGTTTCGGGCGTATCCATCCACAGTATCCTGAAAGGAGGAACTTCCAAAGAGAAAGCCGCGGCCGGAGAACCGGCCGCAACGGCGGCGAGACAGGCAGTCGATCCCGACAGCCAGCAGAAAATCACGGCGGCCAAAGAGACTTTCATCGCAGAGCTCGGCCGCCGCAGGCCCCGTTTCGCCACGGCATTCGCCAACATGGAGGTCACGGGCAACACCATTCGCGCCACCGTCTCCACCGATTTGCTGCGCGACGACATCATTCAGCACCAAAAGGAGCTGACTTCCCTGCTGCGCGACATCTCGGGGCTCAACGGAACGGTCGTATTCGACATCGAAGTAAAAGAGGACCGGAGCGCGGTCCGCCCCGTCAAGCCGGAAGACAAGCTCGCCCACCTGCGCAGCAAGAACGCCGCGCTCGACGAACTTCGGCGGGAACTCGAACTGGAACTCGAATAATCCCGTCCACAGGGCAGGTCGTTCTGCCGTTCTGTCTCCGGAATCGCCCGCAACCGCAATTCCACGGAGCAGCGGCATGTACGACCGAGCGGAAGATACCGGCCGGAGCAGGAAGAACGATTCGATTCCGTGTGGTATCGCAAAGCGCCGCACGCATCGACCGTGATATGGAAGAAAGAGACAGTCACCGCCTCCGTCCATGCCTTGTCCGCAACAGTTCCGAATTTCACCAACAAACCGAAACCATCATGAAGATTCTGACTTTAATCATCAAGAAGCAATGGTTCGACGCCATTCTGTCGGGCGAGAAAACCGTGGAAACACGCGAAGTGCGTCCCACCAACACGAAGTATATTTCCTACCGCGACAACAACACAGGCAGGATGTACAAAAAGGATACGGATGTACCCGAATCGGCATGGGACAGCGACAAGGGCATCGATACGGTTGTCAACAGTTACGATGCCATCCGGTTCTGGGTCGGTTATGCACCGAACCGTCCCGGTGCACTCGTCGAGGTAAAAGGGGCGGAATTGGTAGAAATACGCGACGAAGAGACGAAAGAACCGATAGTTTACGAATACGAAGGCAATCTATACACGGCCCTCGAGATTGATTATTTCCTGGGCAAGATAATCGAAAAAGTAAATTGCTGAATACTCGAGGTCCCGTTATACTTCGGGTTCGACCGTATATCGCATCGGCCGCATGACCGGCGTCAATCCCGCAACGTTACCGCACGTAAGGGTGACAGGTTGCGCAGGCGGAGGAAGCTCCCGCTTTTCCCCGATACTTGTTCTTCCTATAACACGCTTTACCGAACGGTCGGCCGCTTTCACAGAACGGAATCCATATTGCCATGCGGCACAGACCGATATGTCGGTGTATCCTGCAATCTTTGGCCCGGTCTTCCTGGCTGTGCACCGTCCGACCGGCTGTCGGTTGCGTACGCATGAATATAAGATTCGATTCCGGGAATTGCCTCCTATTTGTGAAAGCATTTGCAAGGCAGGGCCGCCGAAAGATACTTTCGGCGGCCCTGCCTTGCAAATACAACGGTTGTCTCGTGCACCGTTTATCTCCGGACAGTTGCCGAAAAGACGGAGGTTCAGAAGTAAGACTGTGTACCACCCGTTACGGCCGACAGCAAAGCGTTGGCTAACGGAGCACTCGCCCCGAAACGGAACAGCGACGGGGTAAGCCACTCGCGGCCGAGCATATTTTCCACGATGGTATAATAGAGCACGGCATCGTCCACGGTACGGATACCGCCCGCCAGCTTGATGCCGACGTTGATTCCGGTCTGCAAATAGTAATCCTTGATGGCATTGCAGATGACCATGGCCGACTTCGGCGTGGCACCGTAAGCCGATTTGCCGGTCGAAGTCTTTACGAAATCAGCACCGGAAAGGATTGCCAGCATGGAGGCGCGATAGACATCCTCCGGAGTTTCGAGCATGCCCGACTCGATGATGACCTTGAACGTCACTTCCTGTCCGGCTTCCCGACAGAGCAGTTCGAGGTCGTTGGCCAGCCGGTCGAACTCGCCCTCCACCATTTCTCCCGCATTCATCACCACATCGATTTCGTCGGCGCCGTTCTCAACAGCCATCGCCACTTCGAGCATCTTCACTTCGAGGTAGGTCTGCGCCGCGGGGAAACCGCCCGCTACGCTCGTCACGCCGATGTTCGTCCCCTCCACGCCGAGACCCGCAATGTCCACAAAGGAGGGATAGACGCAGACGGTCGCCACATTGGGCATCCCCGGAAAACGTACCGGTACGTCCACCGCCTTCTTGACAAATTCCGCTACGCTCCGCACCGAATCGCTCCCGGAGAGCGTGGTCAGGTCGAGCGCACTGAAACAGAACCTGTAAACCTCCTCGTTGCGGTTCCTGTCCATCTCGGCCCTGGCCTTTGCCACCACCGACTCCACCAGGCTGTCCGAAGCCACCGGAGCGTATTTCTGAAGTAATACCGAATAATCCATAACGATAAGGTTTAAAGGTTCGACAACATATCCCCTCTCCCGGAGATCCTCCGCGGCAAACCCCGCGGTATCCGTAGCCGACCGGCGGACTCTCCGGCACTCCATGCCGTCCTATTCCGATGGCCGTACCTAATATAACGTTTTTTCCGCAAACGGACAAATCCGCCGCCTATTTTTCGCCGCCGTATCCCAACAGGGCACGCGCCTGCGCCACGGCCGCCTCCGTCACCTCGCTGCCGCTCAACATCTTGGCAATCTCGCCGACACGCGCCTCACGGTCGAGCAGGCGGATACGGGTAACATTTCCCGAAGGCGACGCCTCCTTGTAAACGAGAAAATGCGTCTCCCCTTTCGACGCCACCTGCGGCAGATGCGTGATATTAACTACCTGCATGGAGTCGCCCAGTTCGGCGATTATTCTCCCCATCGCATCGGCTATCTTTCCCGATACGCCGGTGTCTATCTCGTCGAACAGTATCGTCGGAAGTTTGGTACTCCGGGCCACGATGGATTTCAGGGCCAGCATGACACGTGACGTCTCCCCGCCGGAGGCAATGCGTTCGAGACTCTGGAGCCCTTCGCCGCCGTTGGCATTGAACAGAAACCGGACACTGTCCGCGCCCGAAGGGGAGAGTGCACCCGAAGGGGTTATCTCCGTCACGAACCGCGCCGAAGGCATTCCTAAACGGGCAAGTACCCGGCCGACGGCTTCGTCGAACAGGGCCGATGCCTCGGTACGGCTCGCCGTCACGGCAGCCGCAAGTCCTTCGGCGGTCACCCTGAGCGCTCCGGTCTCGGCCTCCAGTTCCGCTATCTCCGCATCGGAATCGGTGATGGCCTCAAGCCTGGTGGCCAGGTCGTTCCCGAGTGCCAGCAGCTCATCCGACGAAGCGGCGCCGTAACGCCTCATCAGGTCGGAAACAGCCCCTATCCGATTGTCCACAGCCTCCAGCCGCGCAGGATTATCTTCTATGCGTCCGGCCAGTGAAGCGACTTCTCCGCTTACATCTTTCAGTTCCACGTAGGCGGAATGTATGCGGGCAGCCAAGTCGGAGGTTCCCTCCAACACCCCGCCGATGCGCTGCAGTGCGGCCTCTGCGGTCTTCAGGGCTGCAAGCACCCCCGTCTCGTCGTTCTCCATCAGGCCGCCCGCCTCGGAGAGTGCAGCGAGTATCCCCTCGGCATTGGACAGCTCCCGCTGCTCAGCCTCCAGCTCCTGCAGCTCTCCTTCATGCAGCCCCAACGCAGCTATCTGCTGCCACTGGAACCGCATATACTCCTCGTCGCGGCGGTTCCGCCCGACCTCTTCGCGCAGACGCGCCAACTCCTGCTCCCGTTCACGCAGGGCACGGTACGCCCTGCCGTATTCGGCCCGCAAGCCGCGGTTATCGGCCAGGCTGTCCAGCACACGGATGCGGAACTCCCCGTCGGCCACCAGTACCCCCTGGTTTTGGGAATGGATATCTATCAGGTGCGCCGCAAGCTCCCGAAGCGTGGCAAGCTGTACGGGCAGGTCATTCACGTAAGCCCTGCTCTTGCCGGCGGGCGTGACGATGCGGCGGATAACGGTATGCCGTTCGTAATCGAGCTCGTTCTCGTCGAAAAACGTTTCGAGCCCGTATCCGCCCATATCGAACAGCCCCTCAATCACGCAGTTCCTCCCGGAATCCTTCAGCACGGCCGTATCGGCCCTATTCCCCATTATCAGTCCGAGGGCCCCCAGCAGAATCGACTTGCCGGCACCCGTTTCGCCCGTGATGATATTCAGCGACGGGGAAAGTTCCAGCTCAAGCTGCTGTATAAGTGCGTAATTCTCTATCGACAACCTTTCGAGCATCTCCGGAATAGCGATGTTTTTGCGTTCGCTAAGTTACATATTTTGTCCGGGAAAAGGTACGCGACCCGATACGGTCGGAAAAATTTTCCGTCCGACACGGTACGACTCGCCGCATCCACCTTCCCGCACGAACGGAACGAAACGGGGGCGCAGCCCCTTCGGAACCCGCCCCCGTATTTCCAGCCGGCATATGCCCGGCTACCACTCTATCGTCATTTCGTCGAGCAGGTGGCCCGCTCCGGCGAACTTGTCGATGATGAACAGCACGTAGCGGATGTCGACCGATATCGTGCGCTGCAAATCAGGCTCGAAAGCCACATCGCCCGACATGGCTTCCCAGTTACCGTCGAAAGCCAGCCCGAGCAGTGCGCCCCTGGCATTCATCACCGGTGAACCCGAATTGCCGCCCGTAATATCGCAGTCGGCAAGGAACGCCACCGGAAGCTCGCCCCGGGCATTTGCATAACGGCCGAAATCGCGCGCCGCATAAAGTTCCTTGAGTTTTTCGGGCACGGTAAACTCCGTGGGGTTCTGCGGATTTTCCTTCTCCATTACGCCCTTGAGCGTCGTATAGTAGTTGTATTCGATGCCGTCGGCAGGCGAATAGGGCAGCACGCGGCCATAGGTCAGGCGCAGCGTGAAGTTGGCATCCGAAGCCCACGCCTTTTTCGGGTTTTGGAGCATCAGCCCCGCCACGTATTTACGGCTTCCCTCGTAATATTTCTCCACGATCGGCTTGCGTGCCTGAGAAAGCGCGTTATGCTTCTCCCACACCGATTTTACAAACGGGGCAATGGGGTCGGCGGCATATTTATCGGCCGAAAAAGCACCGATCAGCTCATCGACCTTTTCCTGCGATGTAAATAACGAATTATCGAAAATATAATCCACATAGGCATCCGTATCGCCGTTGAATTCCTTGTCGACGATCTCCGTATAGAACGACGGCAGGTCGGTCATATGCTCGCGGGCGATCTTCAGCATACGCTTGGCCACCTTCCGATCCGTCGGGGCATTGTAATCCTTGTACCACTTGGCCATCGCCTTTCGGGCCGCTTCGGGATCCTTTATCTCCGTCCGCCCGTCGAACATCCTCGCCGGGGTCAGTATCTCCACCGCACGCAGGAAAGCCTCTTCCAGATACTGGCGGTTGTCGTCGATGCCGGCCAGCCCCTCGATCGCTTCGCGGATTTTCGGCAGCGCGTCGATATACCCCTCCTCGGGCAGCGTATTCTTATCGGCCCATGCCTGGAAGGCAGCCTCCTGCTGCTGCTTGCGCTCCTTCACACCCAGTTTGAGGATGCCGCGCGACTTGCCGATCGAATTCTTCCAGTAGTTCGACGACGTGGCGTATTTCGAAGCATATTGGATACGTACCTTGTCGCTGGCAGCCATATCCTCCTTGAGGATGGCCTGGCGCTCGCCGCGGATAAAGATCCGGTTGGGGTTCGAAACGTTCAGCATGTCGTCGATCTCGTACGAAGTCATATAACGCTGCGTGGAACCCGGGAACCCCATGATCATGGCGAAATCACCATCTTGTACACCTTTTGCAGAAACAGGCAAATGATGTTTCGGTTTCAACGGAATATTATTCGTGTTATAAGGAGCCGGTTCTCCGTCAGGACCCGTGTAAATACGCATCATACAAAAGTCTGCCGTGTGACGGGGCCAAGACCAGTTATCCGTGTCACCACCGAATTTACCCATACTTTGAGCCGGTGCGCCTACTAAACGAACATCTTGATAGATTTTGTAAACCAACAAGAAGAACTGATTTCCCTCGAACATATCCTGTACCTGCGCGTGAAGGTTTGTTCCTTGCACAGCCTTGGCAGAAATTTGTTTAGAAATAGCATTGATAGCTGCAGCACGTTCCTCTTCTGACATTTTATCGTTCAAAACTGCATTCACTTGATCAGTCACATCTTCCATTCGTTGCAGGATAGATGCAGTAATACCGGGATTCGGTAACTCTTCGCTATACTTGTAAGCCCAGAAACCGTTTGACAAGTAGTCATGTTCCACGGTTGAGTGCTGTTGAATCACTCCGAATCCGCAGTGGTGGTTCGTCAATACCAATCCTTTGTCCGAAATGATCTCTCCAGAACAGAAATGCCAGAAAGGACGTCCGGCGTTTCCTAATCCAACGATCGCATCTTTCAATGACGCTTGGTTCACGGAATAAATATCTTCCGCCGTCAATTTGCAGCCTTGTGCCTGCATTTGCTCGATATTTTTCCCGA
>ENA-OPWR01003146-OPWR01003146.1-human-gut-metagenome-genome-assembly--contig:-NODE-3146-length-10509-cov-1.818347_pt1 | contig 10509 bp, 5 predicted proteins | sample MGYA00241507_ERZ502006 | MGnify/ENA primary metagenome ERZ502006 (study PRJEB25962, sample SAMEA2043041) | human gut metagenome | biome: human gut; feature: human-associated habitat; material: faeces... | reverse complement strand
GATACCGTCGAACAAACCAGCGATCACGTTGTGACCACCGGGAGCTTGACCACCGGAAAGGATCACACCAACGTTCATGACAGGCATAGCCTTCTCCTCGTTACTCTTCTCGAATGTAACGATCGGCATTCCGTAAGTGTTCGGGAACAATTTCTTGATTTCTTCCTGATCGGCTACTGATTGAGTATACTCGCCGTCAACGGCTTTCACTGCACCTTTCAACGCAGCGGGTACCTTCGGTTGGTAAGCTGCTCTTGCGATTTGTAATGCACTCTTTGTCATTTCTTAATTGATTTATTTAGAAATTATTTGATACGTGTTCAAAAGTGACGCGAATATAAGGAAAAAAATCCGTATTAATAAAAAGACAAGGGGATATGTTCATTGAAAAATCACCCTAAAATTGGTTCCGAAGGAATGATTAACACTTTACAAGCCGATTTCCTAAAACAGGTCTGACAATATAGATCAACTCCTTCATCGTCCGCCCCAAATACATAATACTTTATCGTATAAACACACCTTTTTAGCTCCTTTACATAAAGACTTTATATGCATGCAAGCTTTATCCCTAGGTGTATCTCTAGATTATAAAATAATAAATATCAATTCCTCACAAGAAGCCCCTTTTACTATTTTCTTATTCCAACTTTAAATCCGGTAACTTTTTGACGATCTCCATGGTTTGTACGCTCACGTTGATTACGGAGAGTAGCAAGTCCAAGATATAACGGGGGTTATCATGCTCACGGCTCCAGTCATTCGGATCGTTCTTGATCAAGCTACTTGGATCGGTTTTCACTTGATAGCGCTCCATGATCCATTCGATAGCGGATTTACCGTTCACGATGTACTCATACGCCTCATCGGGTATGTTCTCTATGCGAATCGAGCTGTTGTAGATAATCGTATCCTTTTGCCCCTTTTTGGGGAATCGCATTTTCTCTACCTCATAGTATTTATAATCCACCTTGACCGCATATAGATCCGTAGTTCCGGCAATCATACGACCATCCGGGGCTTCCTCCTTTTGCCTGTCGCCAATGACTGTCACGCCCTCATACGCAGGTATTTCCTCATAATTCAGATGCAGATTAGCCAGTTGCTTACCCGCATAGGAGAAATCGAGGAATGCGTCTATATCTTCCACGATCGGGATACGTGGTAAGGATTTCTTCAAATCGGCCGCAAAGGCTTCCCGGTATTTCGGGGAATGAAGCAAGCCATACACATAGTAGAAGATGGTTTCTTTCGTGATCTTCCGGGCATTACCGAAACGGGTACGGACTTCTTTCAGTATCCAGTCGGTGATTCCGTCTCGACGGATGTAATCATCGCTTGATTCGGTATCGAATAAGGACAAGGTTTGCTGCTTGTTCTTGTTTTCTTCGTACCAGTAGAGAGGGAAGCATTGACCATTAAAAATAACTTGAAGATCAGGAATGCAATCAGCAATTAAACAAGAGAAATCTTTGTCTCCGATTCCTTTCACGCAAATCACTAAATTTTTATATTTAGATGTTGGAAAAAGTTTAGGCAATTGATAAACACGCTCATTCCAAAAACGAGAATAATATCCTATCTGTTTAAAAAAAGGCCTATAAAGACTTATCACCTTTTCTCCAATTTTATCTTGGGTTATTTCCTGATTTTTTAAAGCTAAGTTCAAGACACTGGTAGTCCAACTTATTTGTGTTAAGTCATATTCTACATCTTTTATAAATCCTTTTGACAATTGATATCTCTGATCATTATAAAAATCCATAGACCGTTTAATATTAGCATTCAATGATTCGGATGACGAATTATAGCACCATGCGTCTCTCGCAGTGGCCAGTCCTCTACTATAAAATGGAACAAACACTACTTGTTTATTATTTTTATCCTCTTTGTCTCCCAAGATTATCAATGAATCAAATATACCTCCTCGTTGGTTAATCCAATCCCCTTTCTCATTCGGAGCAACAATCTCCCACTGTAATTCACTAGAATCAACGGAACCAAACTCACTAATCTTTTTAAGCTTCTGCTCACGTGATAAATAATCACCGATATCATGATAATAAATCGTCGCTTTCCCTTTCTTTGCCGGGTTCTTTACTAAAAGAGTAATTGATATAGGCGTACGAGAACCTGAACCAAATATTTTACCGCCTTCTTTACGAGACAACTCACCACTCGTACGTTGGTTTCCCCTTAAATTAAACACATATACACTCGAATATTCATCCTCAAGACATTTCCTAAATCCTTCTTGAGCATTTCCATCAATCCAAGCCCCATTACTAATGAAAGCTACCACACCCCCATCCTTGCAATCCGCAATACGATCACTCGCCCAACGAAACGCCTTAATATAACTATCATAAAGAGAGTTCTTATTAGTCGCTTGAGCGGCTTTGGCATACGTCTCGGCAATCCGTTTATCCAAATGAGCGTAACTCAAATTCTGCGCATTATCATTCGCCGATTTCTGTCCGACCGAGTACGGAGGATTACCCATTATAACCCGTACCGGAGCTTTCTTTTGCTTATCCACATTCGCCGCATTCTCGGGAAACCAAGTCTGATCCAAAACATTCTCCTCGTTCTCGGTTGTCTGGAAAGTGTCCGTTAAGCAAATGCCCTCGAACGGCAAATAAGTATCTCGCTTTACGAGACTATGAAAGACGCTCTCGATATTGACATCAGCGATATAATAAGCAAGCAAGACCAACTCATTGCAATGAATCTCATTCTTATATTTACGTTCCAGATCCTCCGGACGGATCAAACCGCTTTGTAGCAAACGGGTAATGAAAGTACCTGTCCCCGTGAAAGGATCTAAGATATGCACATTCTCATCCGAAAGGCTGCAATCAAATTCCTTGCGCAAGATATCGTCAACGGAATGGATAATAAAATCCACGCATTCCACGGGTGTATAAACAATACCCAGCTTATCCACGGTCTTCGGGAAAGCACCCTTGAAGAACTTCTCATACAGATTCTTGATAAGCGTCTGCTTTCCTTCCAGATTGTCAATATCGCCTACGTTCATGCGCACGTTCTCATAGAATTTATTCAATACCTCCGTATCCTTTTCCATGGCCTCGCTCTCCAGTAGCTCCAACATACGTTGCATACTACGGCTGACCGCATTATTCTTGACAAACTGATAGTCCTTAAACAAGGCATCGAATACCGGACGTGTAATCATATGCTGCGCCAGCATCTCCACCGCTTGTCCCTCGTCAATGGAAGGGTTCAAGTTCTTTTGCAAGCCATTCAAGAATTCAACGAAAGCCTCTTTGTGCAATCCCTCTTTCACGACACGGGCGATGCGCTCTATAAATTTCTGGGCGATCAAGCCGATCTCCCTCGCCCAGTTCTCCCAATACAGGCGATCTCCGACCTTCTCGACCATCTTCGCATAGATCCCATCTTGCAAAGAACCGAAACGAAGTTCCAACTGGCGAGCGATTTCCTCATTACTTAGCTCGGTCGCCCCCGTCTGTTGATCCTGCGGATCGGGCATCCAATCCTTCCCGTGCATCCGACCCGAGCCTTGCGGTATCCCGGCGACAACCACCTTGGGAGGCTTCACCTTATTCAAATGTATCTTATTGACCGTAGCGTTAAACTCATCGTCGTGGGCACGCAAGGCATTCAAGATTTTCCAGACCACGGAAAAACGCTCGTTATCCTCCATCGCCTTCTCCGGCTCCACATCCGCCGGAACGACTACCGGGACAATGATATAACCATATTTCTTCTCATCCGAAGCCCCCTTGTGGAACGTACGCATCACACGCCCCACGCTCTGCACGACATCCACCTCGCTATTACGGGCGGCGACAAAAAGAACAGCGTCCAAAGCCGGCACATCCACCCCTTCGGACAAGCAACGCACGTTCGATAGAATACGGCACTCGTTCGGATTGCCGGTCTCCTCCTTCAGCCAAGCGATCTTCTCCTCCCGTGTAGCGGCATTCATCGCCCCGTCGATATGTTGAACCTCGATATCCACGACCTCTTCCCGTACTTCCTCCGACAAGGATTCCTTATATTTTCTCACCATCGTAGGCATCACGGCAGCAAACCCCTTGGAAGAGATACCGCTCCCCCGCTCACTCGGATTAATGGTCGAGCAAAACGCCACGGCCCTCCGCATCAATACCGGGTCCGCCTCCTTCGTAACCCCCTTATCTCCTTTTATACGTTTGGACAAGCCATTGATACAACCGATGAGCTTACTGGCGTCGTCCATCTTTATTTCCTTTTGTTGCTTATCCTTGACATCCTCTAGGATAGAATCCGGGATATCATCCTCGCTAATCGTCAGCACCAATACCTTATAGTCCGTCAGCAGTCCCTCACGCACGGCACGTCCGAATCCGATCCGGAAAAACTCCTCGCCATAATAGTCCGGGTTATTCATGCTCCACAACACTAAATCCTTGTCTTTAGCCGTCGCCTTGGCATTGTCATTATAATAACGTGGGGTAGCCGTCATGTAAAGACGCTTTTTCCCCCGGATCAAGTCATTGTCATGTATTTTAGTAAAATGACTCTCATCACGACCTTTTTGCTTAAAACCGGTTGTCCGATGCGCCTCGTCGCAAACGATATAATCGAATATACCATAAGACGGATCAGCCTCCAATAGCGCTCGCTGCGCCTCGGCCAAGACATCTATACTTTGATAGGTCGAGAATACGACAACCAGTCCGTCCGTATCCTTATAGCCTAATAATTGCCGTTTTATCGAGTTGATATTTGTCGTGGCGGGCAATGGGTTATCGATGATACTCGTCTCGTCATTATCGAAATCGTTCCTTTTGGAAGCCTTGGAATCCGAGCAAATACAAACAGCCTTCATCCTGTATTTCGTATCTGTCATCCAAGCATTCAGCGATTGTCCTAAAAGAGCGATACTGGGGACCATGAATAAAATCAGTCCCTTGCCCCCGGTCTCTTGCTCTATGATCTCCAAGGAGGTGTACGTTTTTCCCGTTCCACAAGCCATGATTAGTTTTCCCCGGTCATGTACCCTAAAATATTCATGAGCCGCTTTCATCGCTTCCAACTGATGCTTGCGAGGCTGTTTACCTTCCCGTAAAGCCGCTTTTCCCGTATCCCCTTTCAAGAGTTTATCCCAATCAACCGGAGAAGCCTCCAACTCATGCATATTGATACGAGTCACCGAAATGTCTTGACCTTTCAACGTCTCTTCCGCATTCGCTCCCCAGCGCAAGGTGGTAGAAACCCAGATCAGGTTACTGAAATACGTGGTCTTCAAGGTTAAATCATCTATAAACGCACGATGAGCGGTGGATATAAAGGAGTCTACGACCGCCTTGCTTATGACGGCCTTCTCGTCATAGCATTTACACTGGATGGCCCAATAATCACCCAAATCAGTTTTCGCCACCAAGTCTATACCAAGATCTTTCCCGCCGAAATCCTTTTTTCCCGGAAATTCCTCCCAAAGCCAAACCTCCTGCAATTTATCCGCATAGCGAGGGTCCGTTTGGAACCATCTCTTCATCAGTTTCTCAAACTTCGCTCCCTTTTCTCTTTCGGTAAAAGATCCGGTACGGAATCTTTGAAGTACTTCTTTAAATGTCATTGTCTCAATCGTCCGTTGTTTAGTCCTCAAAAGTACATAAAACTCCACTTATTTCAATAACTCGGACAGATTTTCATTGGAGACATAGCCGACCTTCTAAAAGAAACATCTGTTTCTTCCGATAGAAACAAGAGTTTTATACGGGAGAAACTCTTGTTTATTCATAGGAAAACTTTTGTTTTCCCTAGAAGAAACTAAAGTTTCCTAAGCATAAAAAACAACAAAACTGCAATAAATTGAAAAACAACACTATACTTAAAAATTCACTCTTCTACAGATAAGATAAGCGAGAATATTTCTTTTTTCGGAGCAAAGCCCTATGTAAATGTCATCGGGCAACGTTTTTTCCCAAAAGACTTCGTATATTCGCGAAGTCAATATTCCATATTTTAATACATTACTTACATAACACAAATACAAAATGAAAAAGTATCTTACTCTTGCCGCATCAGCTCTGCTCCTAGCCGCATGCAGCGAAAAACCGGGTTACGAGATCAACGGTACCGTAGCGAACACCGATCTAAACGGAAAATACGTTTACCTGTATGAATATGGCGTACAAGACGCCGCCCCAATGGATAGCGCATTGGTGCAGAACGGCACGTTCACGTTCAAAGGAACACAGAACGCCCCTGCCCTACGCAAACTCGCCTTCGCCGAGGATGTCGTGGAACCCAAACGTGCCGCTTCCGGCGAGAACGCTCCTTTTACAAGCGTATTCGTACTGGAGAACGGTAAATTACAGGCTGTTCTTGACGAGGCCGCTTCCGCCGTTTCCGGAACACCGGAGAATGACGGCCTGAAAGCCCTGCAAGCACAAATGAAGACTTTGCGTGCGGATCTGGAGAAGCTTTCCGCCGACATGAAATCAGAGGATAAGGAAGTCGTAAGCGCCGCCGAGAAGAAATATGACGAGATCGACCAAAAGGTAACCGATGCCGTCAAGACTTACATATTGAATAATACGACCAAGCAATCCGCCGCCAAGTTATTATACGATTTCCGTTACAGCTTGGACGAGGCGGTCCAGAACGAGATTATCGCCAAGGCGGACTCCGCTTTCAAGGCCGTTCCGAACATCGATAAGCTCATGGCTCACCTAGATGTACTGAAAACCGTAGCCGTAGGCAAGAAGTTCGTGGACTTCGAGATGGCCGACCCGAACGGTAAGACGCACAAGTTATCCGAGTTCGTAGGCAATGGCAAGAACATCGTGTTGATCGATTTTTGGGCAAGCTGGTGTCCTCCTTGCCGCCGGGATATGCCGAATTTGGTAGCCGCTTACAAGAAATACAAGAACAAAGGTTTCGAGATAGTTGGCATCTCCTTGGATAGCAAGGCTGACGCATGGGCGAAAGGCGTAAAGGACCTGAATATCACATGGACCCAACTCTCCGACTTGCAAGGCTGGAAAAACTCCGGTGCTCAACTATACGGGGTAAACAGCATCCCTCACACCGTATTGGTGGATAAGGACGGAACGATCATCGCCAAGAACCTACATGGCGAGGAGATCGACGCTAAACTTCAAGAAATATTGAAATAATAATAACAATAACACGATATGTCCGCCCAAATCACGTTAAACTGGACGAAGGACTCGACTTTCGAGACCTTGCTGGACGGCCATAAGGTTACGATCGACACAACAGCCGAGAACGGGGGTAATAATGAAGGCCCCCGTCCCAAGGCTTTAATGCTGGTCGCCTTGGCCGGATGCAGCGCAATGGACGTAATCTCCCTTTTCCTTAAAATGAGAGTACGTTTCGACAAAATCTCTATCGACGTAACCGCAGAGACTTCGGATACGATCCCGATGGTATATACCGCATTCCACGCTACATACCATATCGACGGGAACATCGGGGACGCCGCCAAAATAGAGAAAGCGATTCGCCTTTCACAGGAAAAATACTGTGGCGTAGGACTTATGATGAAAAAGATAGGCCCGATTACCTACGATATCTTACTGAACGGCGAACCGCTTAAACCACAAAAACATGAAGATTAGAAAACAGTTCTTACTTTTATTTATCTCTACCAGTCACTTGTTCGTATATGCGCAAAACACGGAACCTTCAATGTTTACGAAAGAGGCTAACGAACAAGTGGTGAAATCACTCCCATTTGATAACAAACAAGATTTTGAAGACGCTACCCGTGGCTTTATCGCCACGATAGACGAACCTTCCATTACCGACGAGACAGGAAAAGAGGTGTATGGATTAACTGTCTGGGATTTCCTGCGTCAAGAGGCTCCGGCATCCGCCAACCCTAGTCTTTGGCGACAAGGGCAACTCAACCGCATACACGGCTTATTTGAGGTATTACCCGGTAAAATATACCAGATACGAGGATTCGACCTCGCAAATATGACGTTTATCCGTAGTGATAACGGTTGGATCGTCATAGATGTATTGCTCTCGAAAGAGACGGCCCTAGCAGGTTATAATCTTCTGAAGAAACATGTAGAAGATCTTCCGGTCAAGGCGGTTATCTATACGCATCCTCATGTGGACCATTTCGCAGGAATAGACGCCATATTGGAGAACGCCCCCAATAAGCCCGAAGCGATCGAGATCATTGGCCCCAAGGGTTTCTTTGAAGATGCCGTCAGCGAGAACCTGATGGCGGGTGTAGCCATGGGGCGAAGAGCGACCTATATGTATGGCCGCAGTCTACCTAAAAATGAGAAAGGAAATATAGGTACTGGTTTAGGACAAACTACCGCGGCAGGAACTACGGGCTTGGTCCCTCCTACCCGTGAGATATCCGAGGAGGGCGAGACTTTACGAATTGATGGTGTCGAGATCGTATTCATGTCCGTACCCGGCGCCGAGGCTCCCTCGGAAATCATGATGTACTTCCCTGGGATGAAAGCTTTCTGCGTAGCCGAGGAAATCAACCGTACCCTGCACAACCTGCTGACCTTACGAGGGGCGAAGGTCCGGAACGGCCAATTGTGGAGCAAATATATCGACCGGGCGATCACGGAGTGCGGCGATCAGGTAGAGGTATCCTTCTCTACCCACCATTGGCCGACTTGGGGCAATAAGAACATCGTCGCTTACTGGGAAAAGCAGCGAGATCTATATCGCTACTTACACGACCAGACACTTCACCTCGCCAACCAAGGATATACACCTCGAGAAATAGCGGAGATGATTAAATTACCAAGCTCTATCGCCAACGAGTTCGCCAACCGGGGATATTATGGAACCGTTAGCCATAATGTAAAAGCCCAATATCAAATGTATTTCGGCTGGTTCGACGGCATCCCCGCCCATCTGAACCCACTCCCGCCGGTAGAAGAAGGTAAAAAATACGTAGAGGCTATCGGAGGAGAGGACGAGATAATGAAAAAGGCACGAGAGGCATACAATCAAGGAGAATACCGTTGGACGGCTACTTTGCTGAACCATCTCGTTTTCGCTAATCCAAAGCATAAACCCGCCCGCCAATTACTTGCGGACACGTACGCCCAATTGGGCTACCAAGCGGAAAGCGGCCCGTGGCGTAATTTCTACCTGACCGGAGCTATGGAACTGACCGAAGGCATCGCTGGTAAAGGCAAGGCCAACTCAAACCGGGCACGTATGTCCCAGAACCTAAGTCCCGAAATGCTATTCGATTTGCTCGCTATCCAAATAAACGGGGAAAAAGCGGCCGATAAAGACTTAATAATAAATATTATCTTAACCGATACGAACGAACAGGCCACCTTGATCTTAAAGAACGGCGCCTTATCGAACCGTATCGGCCGGCTCCATCCGGCCCCTACCGTAACTTTGGAAGGAGACAAACAAGTCATCTACGCAAGCCTCATGCAGCCGGAGAGTATAGCGGCAAATCTGCAAAACCATAAGTTATCGGTAACCGGGAAACTTGAAAGCCTAAAAGAGCTATTCTCCACTTTTGAGGCTCCGGACGCTTATTTTAATATCATCGAGCCTTAAACCTTTCCCGCCTCTTGCATGGCTGGATTAAAAAATCTATCTTTGTGCGATCTTTAGAGAAAGCGATATTACTATAAAATTAGCATAAGGTTTTATTACACTTTAATATAATAAATTAGCGATTATGATTTATTCACATGAAGTTCAACACATGTGTGTTGTAAAGAAGGGAGCTAACCACCAGTGCGCTCCGATTCCTGAAGAAGGAAAGTGGGTTAGAGCAACTCAGATCACTGATATCTCTGGTTTGACTCACGGTATCGGTTGGTGCGCGCCGAAACAAGGTGGATGTAAGCTGACATTAAACGTTAAAGAAGGAATCATCCAAGAGGCTCTTGTAGAGACAATCGGTTGTTCCGGTATGACTCACTCAGCGGCTATGGCTTCTGAGATCCTTCCGGGTAAAACTCTTTTGGAAGCATTGAACACAGACCTTGTTTGTGACGCTATCAATACAGCAATGCGTGAGTTATTCCTGCAGATCGTATACGGAAGAACTCAGAGTGCATTCTCTGAAGACGGTCTTGCAGTTGGTGCAGGTCTTGAAGATTTAGGTAAGGGACTCCGTTCTCAGGTTGGTACAATGTACGGTACATTAAAGAAGGGACCTCGTTATCTTGAGATGGCAGAAGGTTATGTAACAGGTATCGCTCTTGACAAGGATAACCAGATTATTGGTTACAAGTTCGTAAGTCTTGGAAAGATGACAGATTTCATCAAGAAGGGTGATGATCCGAACACAGCTTATGAAAAAGCAAGTGGACAGTACGGCAGAGTTGCTGACGCTGTAAAGATTATTGACCCAAGAACAGACGAAGAAGTAAAGTAAGGAGGAGATACGACAATGGCTTTATTTGAATCATATGAAAGAAGAATAGATAAGATTAACTCCGTATTGAACAGCTATGGCATTTCTTCTATTGAAGAAGCAGAAAAGATTAC
>ENA-OPWR01003136-OPWR01003136.1-human-gut-metagenome-genome-assembly--contig:-NODE-3136-length-10531-cov-9.559278_pt1 | contig 10531 bp, 7 predicted proteins | sample MGYA00241507_ERZ502006 | MGnify/ENA primary metagenome ERZ502006 (study PRJEB25962, sample SAMEA2043041) | human gut metagenome | biome: human gut; feature: human-associated habitat; material: faeces... | reverse complement strand
CGACTACGACACCGCCGTCAAGGCCTTTGAAGCCGGTGCCACCCACATGACCCACTTGTACAATGCCATGCCCGGCATCACCCACCGTGCGCCCGGCCCTATCATTGCAGCCATGGAGCACGATGCCGAGGTGGAGCTGATCACCGATAACGTGCATATTCACCCCGCCATGGTGCGGTTCACCTTCAACACCTTCGGGGACGACCGCGTCTGCCTGATCGCGGACAGCGCCATGTCCTGCGGCCTGCCGGACGGCCAATACAGTCTGGGCGGACAGGCCATCACGGTCAAGGGACCCCGCGCCACCCTGACCGAGCACCCGGACACCATTGCGGGCAGCAACACCTGTCTGTACGACTGCATGAAGCGCGCCGTGCTGGAGATGAACGTGCCGCTGGAAAGCGCCGTCCGCGCCGCCAGCGAGACCCCCGCCAAGAGCATTGGCGTGGACAACGACTACGGCAGCCTTGCCGCCGGACGCTACGGCAACGTGATCCTTGCGGACAAGGAGCTGAACATCAAGGCTGTCATCCAGAAAGGAAACCGGATCGTATGAGAGAGCCTGCGTTTATCTGGCGGCTGCTCACCGGCCCGGAGCTGACCGATGTGTATCTGAACGAGATGCGCCGGGACTTTCCTGCCGGGGAGCTGAAGCCCCTGAGCATGATCCTGAACAGCGAAGCGGATGGCACTGCCCACACATGGGGCGTGTTTGACGGGGACACCCTTGCCGCCTATCTGCTGATGGTGCGTCCCGAGGGCTGCCGGATGAGCCAGCTGGATTATTTTGCCGTAGTGCCCGCCTACCGCGCCCACGGCATTGGGGCGCAGCTGCTGGCGCAGCTGCCCGCCCACGAGGACACCGCCGAGGCCATTTTAATTGAAGCCGAGATGCCGGAAAAGTCCGAGGACGCAGCCATGGCAGTGCGGCGGCTGGGCTTTTACGCCCGCTGCGGCGCGTGGGACACCCACTACACCGAGCATCTTTTTGACGCGTGGTTCCGCATTCTGGTGCTGGACTGCCCGGGCTGTGCGCCCCTTGCCCCGGAGACGGCAGTGGAAGCCCTGACCGACTGCTACCGCCGCACCATCAGCCCTACCCAGTGGCAAAAGCACGTGCAGTTCTTTGCCCCGGATGGCAGCGTGTGCGGCTGAGGGCAAAACGCACATAACCATAACATAAAAGAATGCCCGCCCACCGTGGTTTCCCACAGGTGGGCGGGCATTTTGCGGTCTATCGTTTGTGCGCTGTAAAAGCGCTCAGAGAGCGGCGGTCTGGGGTACCAACCGGAAGAGCATTACGGGAAGCTCGCTGTTTGCAAAATCCAGCGTAAAGATGAGTTTGCCGTTCTTTGCTTCAAAAGGCAGCTCCGTCTGCGTGCCGTCCGGGGCAATGCGCACAAGCGTTTTGCCTTCCAGCAATCCGGCGGGCAGCGCAAGCCTTACCAAGCCGGTGGGCTGCGTCAGGCTGCCGGCAGTCTCAAATGCCACACTCAGGTATTCCCCGTTCGTCCGTGCGGTCACATCTGCCGCAGAAAGGCTGCCGCTGAGCGCCCACGCCGTTGCGGCTTCGATCCTTTCCAGCTGCGCGGCGTTTTCTGCCTGCCCGCACACGGGGCAGAAGGTCAGCGTTTCGCCCTCCGCAGTGCGGAAAGTAAACTTCCGGCAATCAGTGCTGCCAGTGTGCGCGCAGCCCTGCCGCAGACAATCGGCGCTCTGCGAGCCGGTTTCGTTCGGAGACCATGCACCGAACTGGTGTCCCAGCTTATCGGTCGGGTCTGCGGTGTAGCTGTCTTTGCAGCGGGAGCAGGTAAAAACAGTATAGCCGTCTGTTTCACAGGTAGGCTCTACGGTAACAGCCTGATAATCATGGTTCAGTGCGGACAGCTCCGCATAGGTGGTATGGTCGCAGCGGGAGCAGGTTTCGTAGGCGTTCCAGCCCTTTTCCGTGCAGGTGGCGGCTTGCGCGTCGTGATTCACCAGATCATGGTTCAGTGCGGGCTGCTCCGCATAGGTGGTATAGTTGCAGCCCAAGCGGGAACAGGTTTCGTAGGCGTTCCAGCCGATTTCCGTGCAGGTAGGGGCTTTTGCTGCGTGATGCACCAAATCATGGTTCAGTGCGGGCAGTTCCGCATAGGTGGTATGGTCGCAGCGGGAACAGGTATCGTAAGCATCCCAGCCCTTTTCCGTACAGGTGGGGGCTTGCGCTGCGTGCTGCTCCAGATCATGCTGTGCAGGCAGTTCCACATAGGTGGTATAGTCGCAGCCCAAGCGGGAACAGGTTTCGTAAGCATCCCAGCCCTTTTCCGTGCAGGTGGGGGCTTTTGCTGCGTGATTCACCAGAGCATGGTTCAGTGCGGTCAGCTCTGTATAGGTGGTATAGTCACAACGGGAGCAGGTTTCGTAAGCATCCCAGCCCTTTTCCGTACAGGTGGGGGCTTTTGCTGCGTATTGCTTCAAATCATGATTCAGTGCGGGCAGCTCTTTGCGGGTAGTATAGTCGCAGCGAGAGCAGGCTTCGTAAGCATCCCAGCCGATTGCCGTACAGGTAGGGGCTTTTGCTGCGTATTGCTTCAAATCATGGTTCAGTGCGGGCAGCTCTGTGCGGGTGGTATAGCTGCAGCCCAAGCGGGAACAGGTATCGTAAGCCCAGCCCTTTTCTGTGCAGGTGGGGGCTTGCGCTACGTGACGCACCAAATCATGGTTCAGTGCGGGCAGCTCTTTGCGGGTGGTATAGCCGCAGCGGACGCAGAGGTCGTAAGCGTCCCAGCCGATTTCCGTACAGGTGGGGGCTTTTGCACGGGGATGCACCAGAGCATGGTTATCGGGGTCTTTTTCGCCGTATTCCCCACCACACACCTCACAGACCGCTTTGGCGGTGCAGGTTGCTGTGCCACCGGTACAGCTTGCGGTCTTAACTTCGGAGCAGCGCGTGCAGCTGCCGGTGTGCGTGCCGTTGCCGTTAGGCGTCCACGCGCCCCATACGTGACCGGGAATGGCGTATTCCGCGCCGCATTTTTCACAGATTTTGCCCTTGGTGCAGGTGGGACCTTGGGTACCGCCGGTATGTACCTGTAAAAGCGTAACATTGCCATCGTTGTGGCAGTTCTGGCATTCAGTTACATAAACCCTATGATAGGTCGAATCATATTTTTCGTATCTGAGGATCTCACGTGTCTCCCTACTCCCACAGCGTAAGCAGTGCACCGGGACTGTTTCTGCCGCCGCTTTTAACATGATCCCCGGTATCAGGCACACCATTGCCAGCACCGTCAAACACCCGATCAGCCATTTTTTCATGTTGCTCCCTCCTTGTCATCAAACCTTGTTATCCTTTCAGATCAAACTGCACGGACAGCGATGCAAGCACGGCATCTACCACCTTCCGCGCCTGGGCAAGCATATCGATCTCCGCCACAAAAGCGATGACCTGCTCGCGCTCCTGCGCGGGGACCTGCAGCGCACTCAGGCTCATGCTCAGATAGCGCCGTATTTTGCGCTCCAGCGTAAAGTAGGGGTCGCACTGCCGTGCCATGTAGCCGCGCATCATGCCAGCCGTGCCCAGCTCCATCTCGTAGAAATCGCACTCGGCGCACCCGGGCAGATACGCGCTGAACGCCGCCTGCAGCTCGGCCGTAGTGCTGCGGTGGATGATCTCCGCCGTGGCGGGGAAGGTGTACGCTTCCACATAGATATCCCGCAGATTCTCGCTCAGCTCGGTCATCGCCAGCTGCAAAGCCGTTTCCACCGCGTAGAGGTACACCGGCGAGGGGGCGTTTGCCGCCAGCGGCCTTACCGCGCCGAACTGCCTGCTGAACATCATGCCGATCAGCTCGGTCAGCACGCCGTCCTTGGTGCGGAAAATATTCTGGAACGACCCGGCGGAAACATCTGCTTCCTTTAAAATTTCTGCCACCTTGGTGTTCGTGTAGCCTTTTTCCAGAAAAAGCCGGACACAGGCGGTCAGTATCCGCCGTTTTGCTTCTTTGCTGTCGTATCTGCGCGCCATTGGAAATCATCCTTTTCTATAATTGGTTTCTAACCCAATTATATATTGATTTGAAAATCGCGTCAAGTAAACTTTTCAGGGCGTATTTTGGGCAGGTTGACAAAATTTGAACTTCCCGCCGGTGTGCAAAAGTGTGCAGAGCCCCAGAAAATGAAAAAAGATGATTTTTGATCCATGACTTGGTGGCGATTTGAGTGACCACAAAGGTATATTTGATATATAGGAAGAAGAATGCCCACTCGTCTGAGGAGTTCTCAGGGGAGTGGGCATTTTCACACAAGTGGTTAATATAATTTCGATTATGATAATTCAAATTATATTAAGACGTTCCATGGGCCGTAACAGCTTCACCGCTTGGTTTTCAAAAATCACCTGTTGATAGCGGTGTTACTTCTTCACAAATTGGTATACGCCATATTCTGGTGACGTCACCAATCCATGCTTGATAAGATTCTTGATGATAGAGGATGCACGCGATTTCTGAACGCCATATAGCTGTGCAACGTTTATGCTGCGAAACTGATATTGATACCGATATCTCTTGAAAAGTTCAAGCGTATTATACCGTATTTTATCAGTACATTCCACCGCTTTATGCAGTCACATGGGTGGCATTCTCTTTCACCGAATTGATCGTATCCATCAGTTCACTGCCCGTTTTGCCATCAAACAGGCGGGTAAACAGGATGGGCTGGTCAAAGGGTGGTTTCATCAACACCGCTTTGCTTTCCACATAACCGTTCTGCTCGATGTAATGAATAACCTTCTGCACGAACGCGATCTGCTTTGCATTCAGCGATTCATCGTTGATGAACTTGGAAAATGCCTGCATGGCAGCATCGTGGTCCAGCTTTGCCACTTTACGCACCAACAGACCAAAGGGTGTATCCCGAAACTCCCGTGCATAGTCCTCTTTGCTGCCCAGCTCACAGGTGAAGATATATTCCAGCTCGGTGTAGTCGCCCTGAGAAAGTGGAATGTTCTGGGTCAGCTTGTGGATGGCCAGCGTATCGCTGCGGTGCTCCATGATGTAGCGGTTCACACGTTCCCGGTACTCGCCGAAATCGTAGCCGGAATCCAGCGTTTTGCCCTCGGTCTGTTCCAGTACCGGGTCGGCAAGGGCCGTGTAGACAGGCTTTTGCCCTTCTACACCGTCCACCAGAAACTTGATAAGCTCCCGCAGTTCCTGCCGCATTTCCTCAAAGCGGAGCAGATCATGCGAGGCCAAAACTCGTCCGTCTGCACCTCCCGGATGAGGGGCAGCTTTGCCTGCACCTGCGGGATGGTAGCTTTCCCTTCCAGCAATGCCGCTGTGCTGCGCAGCTGTTTCTGGGCGCGGCCCAGCCCCGGCAGACCTTCCAGTTCACAAAGCAGCAAGCCATACACAAAGTTATCGAACCGTTTGGCGGCTTCATCTTTGTCGTCCAGCGAGATGAGCGGTGCCACCTCTTTCATCAAGGTGCCTTTGTCCGTTTCGGTCAGGCTGACAAAGGCTTCCGGCATTTGATAGTGTTCCACGGCCTGTCGGTGCAGCCGCACGGATACCAGCTCCGGGTTCAGCGCTCCCACTTCGGCACGGCAGGTTTCTGTTAAAATTTTACGCCAGTTCTGGTAGTTTTCGTCCCCATAGGCTCCATCCTGCAAGGCCGCAGCAATGCGCACCTGCTTGCAGAAAATGCTCTCGGACAGGCTTTTGGTGTCCGCGCTCTCGTAGCCGTTGGGTTTCTGACGGAAAAATTCAAAGTTGCCGCAGTAGTCGAAAATCAGAAACCGCCGTTTGCCCGTATATTCGCCGTCGATGGCATCCACGCAGGCAAGGGACGGGCAGAGCCGCGTGCCACGGCCTATCATCTGCCAGAACTTCGTTTTGCTGCGCACTTTTTTGAAGAACACCAGATTCGCACACTCCGGCACATCAATGCCCGTATCCATCATATCCACCGAGACCGCAATAAAAGGCGGCTTATCCGGCTGTTTGAAATCGTCAATGATGGACTGTGCATAGGCGTCATCGCAGACCACCCGCTGGATGAAACCCGGGTACTGGGTCTCCAGCTGCGGGTAGAGCTTGCCAAAACGCTCCCGGATAAACTCCGCATGGCGCTTGTTCTGGGCAAAGATGATGGTCTTGCCGATGCGGTCACCGCCCGCCGTCTGGATGCCGCGTTCCATCAGGTCTTGCAGCACCGTGTCCACGGTGTTGGCGTTGAAGATGAACTTATTCAGCTTTTCGGATGGGATAAAGGTGGGCAGGGTGTCGTCCTCGGCAAAATCGTCCTCGTAGCGAGCCTTATCCTCCGGTGAAAGCTGGTCGTAGTGGATGCCCTCTTCTGTGAATTTCGTCTTGACCTCGTAGTTGTAGTAAGGCACCAGCACATGGTCGGTGTAGACCGCCGTATCGTAATCGTAGGCGTAGGTGGGGATGCCGTGTTCCATCTCGAAAAAGTCGTAGGTGTTGCGGTCCACGTCGGTTTTCGGGGTGGCGGTCAAGCCCACCAGAATGGCATCGAAATAATCAAAAATGGCGCGGTATTTCTTGAAAATGCTGCGGTGGCTCTCGTCCACGATGATAAGGTCAAAATGTGCAGGCGAAAACAGCGGCACGCCGTCCTTGGTCTTGGCGTTGTCGATGGCGTTGAGCATGGTGGGATAGGTGGAAAACACGATGCGCGCGGCCTTATCGTCCTTGGAGGAGCACAGATTGCACAGCGACTGGTCGGGCAGATACTTTTTGAAGTCGTCCTTTGCCTGCTTGACCAGCGCGGTGCGGTCCGCCAGAAAGAGCACGTTGGTCACATGACCGCCCCGGCTCAGCACATCGGTCAGGCTGGACGCGGTGCGGGTCTTGCCTGTGCCCGTTGCCATGACCAGCAGATTGCGCCGGAAGCCCTGCGCGATGTGGGCGCAGACAGCCCGGATGGCGTTTTTCTGATAGTAGCGGTCGGTGATTTTGTCGTCAATTTCGATGGTGTCCAGCGGCTTTTTCTCGGTGCGGCGGTTCATCAGTTTCTGTAAATCGTCCTTGCAGAACACCCCGCTCACGGCACGCTGCGGGCCGCTCTGCTCATCCCAGAAATAGGTGGTGTAGCCGTTGGTGGTAAACAGCATCGGGCGGCGGTCAAACTTCTGTTCCAGACAGTCTGCATAAAGCTGAGCCTGCTTGCGCCCGATGTTGGGGTCTTTGGTGCTGCGCTTGGCTTCAATGACCGCCAGCGGCAAGCCGTCCTTGCCCATCAGCACATAGTCCGCATAGCCCTTCTGCCCCAGCACGCCGTTCATGTTGTCCACTTCGTACTCGGTGCGCACATCGGCGTCCGGCCCGGTGAACTTCCAGCCCATGGCCTTGAGGTCGATATCGATGATCTTCCGCCGCGTTTCGGCCTCGGTCAGGTCGGCGGCGGTGAAACTGCGGCTCTGCTGGTTCTGCTGTTTGCTGGCCGTGTACGCCGCCGAAAGGCTCTCCACCTGCTTGCGCAAGGCTTCCAACTCGGCATCTTTCTGGGACAGTAAACTTTCCTGCTCCCGGATCTTCTTTTCGTCCAGCGCCACTTTCTCGCCGGGGATGGCTGTTTCATCAAAGGAGCGCTCCACATAGTCCGTGCCGTAGCAGTAATCCACCCACTGGATGAAATCGAACAGCCCCCGCAGGCTGAACACTGCATCCGCCGCCGACACACTATGCCCCGTATGTACCGCCAGATTGCCCGCCTTCACGATGCTGGGCAGCACGCTCCACACATTGCGGTCCACTGCGAACCGGAAGCTCGGCTCGTGCAACAGGGATTGCAGGTTGTCCTTGTAGGGCATCGTGATGGTCTTGTCTGCCGCATACACCCACTTCACCGCCAACTCCAACGCCTTCCGGCACCCCACCGCGCACATCGCCGGGGAGGTGGAGAACACTTTCTCGGCCTCGATGGCAGAATTGGCAAAGAGGGAGTATTCATTTTTAGCCAGCAAATACGAAAAATTTGACATAATTGAATGCCTCATCAAAGTAGCTGCGTCACTATATCATTTAGACGCCAGCGTTCGTCTCCGCCTCTTCATTCATTTCTAAATGCATCGCATTCCCAGCCAGATTGATTAATTGTTGCAATATGGTGACTGCTTTATCCGAATTTATCACATCCACAAGAAAAATTTGAAAATCTTTGCGAGATTTAAAACTATAAATATAGCCATTTCCGTATTGTGGCAACTGATTTGCAATATCGCTTTCTAGAACAACTGTTACAGGATAAATAGTTGCATCGTACGCAATAAACATTAATCGAAACTTGTAGTCTTTATTGTCAGGCGTTTCCAAGCATACTTCAAATTTCTTTTGCGTATTACCCATTTCTCCCAAACGACTTTGAATATCTATATGTTGTTCTACTGTCTTAGTTTGAAAAGCAGTCAACAATGCAGCTGTACCGACTTCTTTGGTTTGCGTAAAAGAACGAATTGGACCATCATATTCTTTGACTTCACATTTGACCATTCCCTGCGTTATTTCGCTCAGTTCATTTCCAACTTCTTTAATAACTTTATCAGGCGCTGTCAAATCAACCTTGTCAAAACTTAACTTCTCTTTTAATGATAGCATATGATCCATACTTAATCCTCCATTAATTGAAATACAATCGGTAAATGGTCACTGATTTCTTTATTTGGATGCTGATTTTGAGTCACTAAAGAAACCGTTTGTGTTTTTGTTATGATTTTTAGTTCTTTATCAACAAAGTTGCTTCTCAACCGGGGACGAACTATCACTTGATCAAAAATATTCCAGAATTCATTTTTCTCCTTGTTACCTTTATAATAGTATGTTCCAGGTGGATAATTAAAATCTCCCAACAAATTCCACATAGGATTATAAAACATTTTATACTTTGCGTTATAGATTGTTCTTGATATTTTTTGTGCTTCATCTGCAACGGGAATTCCATGAAATCCAAATGCTCCCAAGCACCCATCATCGTATGGATTTTGATTAAAATCTCCAACGACTACGGTCTTATCAATTCCACTTTCCTTTTCTGCAAGCTCAATATCTTGAACCACCGACTGGAAAGCAAGTGTTTGTGTTCGTTCATCTGTCCACATCTGACTTGGAAGATGAACTCCACACAAAAGCAAATCATCATCTACAATCTGCATAGAATAATATCTGCTTTGGCGGCTTTGCCGAACATTTTTAGTATTCCCGAGAATTGTAATTCTTTCACATCCAACAGATGGATAAACATTCATTCGGACACCATTTAAATCGAGATTGTAAAGCAAGTCCTCAATGATGTCTTCATATTCTGCAAGAATAACAATGTTTGATTTTTGCTCCACGATCATACTGCAAAGAATTTTATTTATATCTTTGGTATTATGCGTATTCCAAAATAAAAATCTCACGTTCCTCCATCCTCATCACCAAAATCTTTTACTTTGCTTCTTTCAACATCCCCATTCTAATTAGAACCTGCCACACCGAAGCATACGCTTCCGCTCCAACCAGTTCTTTCAGCAGTTGTTCTCGAAGTTCTGGTTTCAGCTTTTGAATCGAGTTCATTGCTTTAATTACATCAAGCTTTGCCTTGTTATAATCTTTTTCTTCTTCAAAGGTCGTCGTCGTATGCTCCTTTCATGATAAAATGTTCTGGTTAACATTATTATACCGCTAAAATCCGCTGTTGCACAGCCTTTTATCTGAAGTTTGGGGCATTTTATATACAAACTCCCTCCGTCTGCTCACTTCGTTCGCATCCACCTCCCTCAAGGAGGGAGGCTTTTCGGCACCGCCACGTCAAAGGCTCCCTCTCTGAGGGAGCTGGCGCCGTCAGGCGGCTGAGGGAGTTACCCAAAATATTCCTGCATCAGCGCTTTTTTCATCAATTCTAGCTTATCAAGGCTCTGCTGTACGATTTGCTTTTGCCTGTCTGCACATTTCACAAATGATATAAAAGCTTTTTGCATTTCCATGGGTGGAACAATTTGACGATGCATCTTCATAATATTTGTATTTAAGTTTGGTTGCGTTCCTGCCGGCGCCGTTTTCCTAAAATATTCAGTCATTTGATTCAAAGAATATAACAAGAATATTTTATCGAGCTTTTCGTCAATATCTTCCATCGCAAGCCATCCATCGTGAATACAGCCATCAAATGTAATAATTCTTGCAAATCCTAGCGAAACCCCACAATTTGCAAAAATCAAGCTTCCAGCTTTTATCATACGGCTTTTTTTTACGCCCTCTTGAATAATATATTCCTTCGTAGAATTCAAGTAAATGTTTTCTCCAGTTGTCGCATCACCGATTTTAATCCAAGGAATAGTTCCTCCCAGATACCTTTCAATTGGACGTGGTGAACCGCCTCTAACAATCGTACACAATTCTCCAAGAGGATAAGTCATCCATTTCTTATTGTTAACATTTATATCTCCAAACATCTCTACAAACTGTGCCTTTACCAGTTCGTCCAGTTTGGCAAGCTGCTGTTTGCGAAAATTCACGAGCTGTTCAACTTTGTACAGAGTTTGAGC
>ENA-OPWR01003133-OPWR01003133.1-human-gut-metagenome-genome-assembly--contig:-NODE-3133-length-10534-cov-5.092852_pt1 | contig 10534 bp, 6 predicted proteins | sample MGYA00241507_ERZ502006 | MGnify/ENA primary metagenome ERZ502006 (study PRJEB25962, sample SAMEA2043041) | human gut metagenome | biome: human gut; feature: human-associated habitat; material: faeces... | reverse complement strand
CCGGTGACGGCGGCCACAGCCACCCCACCCAGACGCTGCTGGACATGATGACCATCCGCCAGCGCAAGGGCCGCCTGGACCACCTGACCATCGGTTTCTGCGGCGATTTGAAGTTTGGCCGCACCGTGCACAGCCTGATCAAGAGCCTGTCCCGCCTGCCGGGCATGAGGTTTGTGCTGGTCTCGCCCGAAGAACTGCGTGTGCCGGACTACATCATCAGCGAAATTCTGGAGCCCAACGGCATTGAGTATGTCGAGACCCGCAGCTTGGAAGAAGCCCTGCCCCAGCTTGACATCCTGTACATGACCCGCGTGCAGCGCGAACGTTTCTTCAATGAGGAAGATTACATCCGCCTGAAGAACAGCTACGTGCTGACCAAGACAAAGCTGGATCTGGCCCCGGCCGACATGGCGGTGCTGCATCCCCTGCCCCGTGTGAATGAGATCACGCTGGATGTGGATGATGACCCGCGCGCCGCTTACTTTGATCAGGTGCAGAACGGCGTGCATATGCGCATGGCCCTGATCATGACGCTGCTTGGCTTGAAAGATCCTAAAACTGGGGAGGTAGCTTTCGATGTTGAAGGTTGATGAAATTCAGAACGGTGTGGTCATTGACCATATCACCGCAGGCACCGGCCTGGCCCTGTACCACCTGATGGAGCTGGAAAAGCTGAGCGACGCCAGCGTGGCCTTGCTGCAGAATGTTCGCAGCCAGAAAAGTGGCAAGAAGGACATTATCAAAATCGAGGGTGACGTGAGCGGCCTGAGCTTTGATATTTTGGGCTATGTGGACCCGAAGATCAGTATTACATTCATCGAGAATGGCCACGTGGCGAAAAAGAGCCGCCCCGAGCAGCCCAAGCGCTTGGTCAATGTCATCAAGTGCAAGAACCCGCGGTGCATTACCTCGATTGAGGAAGGCTGTGACCATATTTTTGCGCTGACCCCCAGCGGAAAGTACCGCTGCGTGTACTGCGAGCAGGAATTTAGCGTGAAGCCGTAAGATTAAAAGGATATTAAAAATAAAGGCTCCCCCTGAGGGGAGCCTTTATTTTTATATTTATACGCACAAAGCCGCATCGCTTTCGGTCAGGATGATATGACCGTCAGTGTCGGCATCGGCGGTGTACAATGTGCCAGGGCGGGCGGTGCCGGCGGCGATACGGTCGGCGAGGGCCTGCTCGACGGCGCGGCTGACCTTGCGGCGCAGTTCGCGGGCACCGTAGGGCGGCACAGTGTCCCCTGCCAGCACTTTGGCGGCGGACGCAGTATGGGTAAGCAGATACCCTTGCACGGCGGCGCGGACTTCCAGTTCCCGCAACAGGCGGTCGGCAATACCAGCCAGTTGTTCGGGGCCAAGTGGATCAAAGACGACGACTTCATCCAGGCGGCCCATCAGTTCGGGCCGGAAAAAATCCTTGGCTTCCTGTATCGCCTGTTTGCTGCGGCGGGAGCGCTCGGTCTGCGCAGTGCCAAAACCCAGCGGGGCTGTCTGCCCGGACAGGCAGCGGGCACCTAGGTTGGAAGTGAGCAGGATAATGGTGTTGGAAAAATCCGCCCGCCGCCCCTGGGCATCAGTCAAAGAGCCACCCTCCAAGATTTGCAGCAACAGATTTTGAATGTCGCTGTGCGCTTTTTCAATCTCGTCAAACAGCACCACGCTGTAGGGGCGGCGGCGCACGGCCTCGGTCAATTGACCGCCTTCCTCGTGGCCGACATAGCCGGGCGGCGCGCCCAGCAGGCGGGCGACAGTGTGCTTCTCCATATATTCGGACATGTCAAAGCGCAGCAGGGATTTCTCACTGCCGAACCAGCATTTGGCCAGTGTGCGGGCCAGCTGCGTTTTGCCCACGCCGGTGGGACCTAAAAACAGCATGGCACCGATGGGACGTCCGTTCTCCCGCAGGCCGGTGCGGCTGCGGCGGATGGCCCCTGCCACGGCGGCCACAGCACGGGTCTGCCCGACGATCTTCGCATTCAGACGGTCTTCCAGCTTATCCAGCCGTTCCCGCTCCTGCTCGCCTACCCGCTCGGCAGGCACCCCGCTGGCCAGCGCCACCACCCGGGCGATGTCGTCCGGCGTGAGCACCGGCTGTGACCGGTCCGACTGCTCGGCACGGATGCGCACCGCCGCGCAGGCTTCGTCCACAAGGTCGATGGCCTTATCCGGCAGGCACTTGCCCGGCAGATACCGCACCGAAAGCTCCACCGCTGCGCGCAGTGCTTCCGGCGGCAGTTTCACGCCGTGGTAGCGCTCATAGCGCGGGGCAAGGCCGTCCAGAATCTGCATGGCCTGCTCCGGGGTCGGCTCCTCCACCTGCACCCGGCCAAAACGGCGCTCCAGGGCGGCATCTTTCTGGATGTGGGTGCGGAATTCCTCGTTGGTGGTGGCACCGATCACCTGTATCTCGCCCCGGGCCAGCACGGGCTTGAGGATGCTGGCCGCGTCGATGGCACCTTCTGCCGCACCGGCACCCACAATGGTGTGGAACTCGTCCACGAACAGGATGGACGTGCCATCCCGCACCAGTTCTTCCAAAAGGTTCTTGAACCGTTCCTCAAAGTCGCCGCGGTACTTGGTGCCCGCCACAAGGCTGGCCATATCCAATGCCAGCAGGCGGCGGCCCTTCAGCGCCCGAGGCACACGGTCCGAGGTGATGCGCTGGGCAAGGCCCTCGGCCAGTGCCGTCTTGCCTACGCCCGGCTCCCCCACGAGGCAGGGGTTATTCTTCTGGCGGCGGCACAGGATCTCCACCATGCGGTCCAGCTCCGCTTCCCGGCAGAACACCGGGTCCAGCTCCCGGTCGGCGGCCTTGCGGGTGAGGTCGCGGCAGTATTTATCGCTGGCGCGGCTGCCCCGGGACACACTGGCCGACACGCGCGGCTGGGGCGACAGAATGAACTGCCCGGACAGCTGGCGGCATTCCCGCACGGCCTCGGTGAGCGGCAGGCCCATGGAGGCCAGCAGCAGGCCTGCCGTGCAGCCGTCATCTTCCAGCATGGCGCAGAGCAGGTGTTCTGGTTCTGCGCGGTTCAGATGGGCGTTCTGGGCCCCAATGATGGCGTAGTCCATCGTGCGGCGCAGGTCCGGCGCAAAGGCATTCCGGTCCAGATGCAGGGCCGGACCGCAGCGGCGCTCGGCCAGCTGACGGCGCACGTCTGGTTCGCGAATTTGCTTGTTTGCCAGAAAACGCGCGGCTGCCCCGTGGTCCTGCTGCAGGATCGCCAGCAGCAGGTGGCCGGTATCCGCTTTTTCACAGCCCAGATCCCCGGCCAGTTCCACTGCACTGCGCAGCAGATGATCCGACTCCCGCGAGAAGCCCTTATAGCCGCCAAAGCCCATTTTCTCCCAGATGCTCATTGCATGCTCCTTGTTGCTAAAATGATTGCACAAGAAGTATAGCCCCAAAGCAGCCGAAAAAATCAGTCGTTTGTGTCGGGATGAGAAAACAAAAAGGAGATACCTGCCGGTATCCCCTTCTTGTGGATGATTTCAGTTCATTTCGGCCAGAGCCTTTTTCAGGTTCTTTGCGATCTGATCCGGGCAACTGGTGTTGCGGAAACCGCACTTGACGCCCTCAAAGCGCTCAATGACCTGCTCGGCCTTCATGCCGCGCACGATGCTGCAGATGCCCTTCAGGTTGCCGTTGCAGCCGCCGATGACCTCCATGCTCTCGATGGTGTGGTCATCGTTCAGCACAAAGTTGGTCTGCTTCGAACAGGTGCCGCTGTTCGGAAAACTGAATTCTTTCATATCTCAAAATCCTCTCTTGTTTGACCTCTCCTGCCCGGGCGTACAGGGCCCCGGGCTTTCTTTTTATTATAGTGCTCCGGCGCAAAATGTCAACGTGACCGGGTCACACTTCGATGCCCCGGCGCTTGCGGGCCAGCTCCAGAATGCGCTCCACCTGATCGTCTGCGGTGGTGCAGGTGCCCACCGGGTGCGGCACCTTGTGGTTTGCACCGTGGAAGTCGGTGCCGCCGGTGTGAATGAGACCGTACTGCTCGCACAGGGCGGCACACTCGGCCTTGTCTTCAGGGCTGTTGCGGGGGTGGTCCACCTCAATGCCGTCAATGATGCCTTCCTTCGCCAGCTGGCGCACCAGCGGCATACTTTTGTATACCGTGGGGTGCGCGAACACCAGCACCGCGCCGGCAGCTTTTGCCGTGGCGATCACCTCCTGCACCGAAGGGTACTTTACCTGATGCAGCACCACACCCCGCGGCTCCCAGCCAAACAGATAGCTGTACAGCTTGCCGTACACGGCATCGCACAGGCCCAGCTGATGCAGCGCTTCCATAATGCCGCTTTTGAACAGTACCCCGCTGTCTTTCGCGTATTCCAGTGCCTGCTCGGTGCGGAACTGCGGATACAGTGCTTCGATCTCCTTCGCACTCTGCAGACCGCACTCGTTGCGGCGCTGGCGCAGGATGTCGCAGTGCTCTTTCAGCGCGCGGCTTTCCGGGTCCGGGTAATAGCACAGCAGGTGTACCCGGTGGCGGTGCTCGTGGTCGTAACCGGTCAGCTCGGTGGCCGGGATGAGGTGCACGCCGTCCTGCACGGGGTGCTCATAGCAGTAGTTCACGCTGAGCAGGGTGTCGTGATCGGAAATGGCCATGGTGTCCAGACCGACCCGCGCCGCCATGAGCGGCAGGCGGTGGATGGGCACAGAGCCGTCGGAACAGGTAGAGTGATTGTGAAGATCGCCGGGCATAGAAATTGAACCTCCATGAAAGACACCCGGCCCCGTCAAGAAACAGGGCCGGGTGTCTGCAATTGCAATTAGTGCTTATAGAAATTGATCAGGCAGCCGTCGGCAAGGATCTTGCGCTCGTCGGCGGTCAGCGGGGCCATATACAGGCTGAACTCCTTGACGGTGTCGCCCAGCACATAGGCTTTGATATCCTGCAGGTCGCCCTTGAGGGCTGCGCGGACGTTCGGGATGAACACATAGTCACCCAGACCAAACGGCGTTGCGCCCACCAGCTGCAGCGGCAGCATGCCCCAGTTGATGAGGTTGGAGCGGTAGCGCTTGGTGGCGTACTCGGTAACGATGTTGGCACCGGCACCCAGCACGCGCTGGCAGCTGGCGGCCTGCTCACGGGCAGAACCGTCGCCGGGCTTCACCGCAAAGATGGTGGATGCGATCTGCACATCGTCCCAGGTCAGGTTTTCATAGCCGGGCACCTTGTGCAGCTGGGCCAGCACTTCGGTGCTGCCCTCGCCTGCGCGGCGGGCCTTCTCCTCAGCCTGCACGGCCTTGGCACGGCTGACGTACTCCGGGTCCTTGCGGCTGAGGGTGAACTCGGCCAGACCCAGCGGGTTGGAGCGGAAGGAGGACGTCTCACCGGAGGGGATCAGCTCGTCGGTGGTGGTGACGGGGTCGGTGATGTAGGAAGCCACCTTCAGCAGCAGGTTGTCGCCCAGCGGCGCGATCTCGGGCCAGTCCTTGATGTTGGGGCCCAGCTTGAGCAGAGCGTCATAATCACCCTTGCCGAAGCCCTGATACACGCGGGTGTCGTAGCTGGACGAATCGTACTGGTACTCCGGCACAGTGGGATCGTAGTCAATGTCAGTGGCCGGGGTCAGGATGCCGCCGTTGGCCGTGGTGGCCGCAATGCTGCGGGCATCCATCAGAGCGACGCCGGAAAGCTGGCCGTTGCCGGGCTTGGAACCCTCGCGGCTGGGGAAGTTGCGGGTGGTGTGGCGAATGGACAGCGCACCGTTGGCGGGCACATCGCCTGCGCCGAAGCAGGGGCCGCAGAAGGCCGTGCGGATGGTGGCACCGCTGGCCATCAGGTCGTGGATGACACCGGTGCGCACCAGTTCCATCATGATGGGCTGGCTGCCGGGGTAGACGCTGAGAGCGTAGTCGCCGCAGCCGCCGGTGTGGCCCTTGAGGATGGATGCCGCCTCGTAAATGCTGTCGTACAGACCGCCTGCGCAGCCTGCAATAACGCCCTGATCCACCCGCAGCTTGCCGTTTTCGATCTTGCTGCACAGGTCAAGGCTGACATCCTTGCGGCCGATGAGTTTCTGCACATCCTGCTCGCAGGCATGGAGGATGTCTTCGAGGTTCGCGTTCAGTTCTTCGATGGTAAAGGCGTTGGACGGGTGCATGGGCAGTGCGATCATGGGCCGGATGGCAGAAAGGTCTACTTCCACCACGCCGTCATAATAGGCAAGGTCTGCCGGGGCCAGCTTCTTGTAGTCAGCAGCACGGCCATGCACAGCGAGGAAACGCTGGGTGGTCTCGTCGGTCTCCCAGATGGAAGAAAGGCAGGTGGTCTCGGTGGTCATGGCGTCGATGGCGTTGCGGGTATCCTGACGCAGGGACGCGATGCCGGGGCCGACGAACTCCATGACCTTGTTCTTGACATAGCCGCTCTTGAACAGCTTGCCCACCAGCGCAATGGCCACATCGTGGGGGCCGCAGCCTGCGGGCAGAGAACCGGTGAGGTAAATGGCAACCACGCCCGGGCGGGCCACATCATAGGTTCGGCCCAGCAGCTGCTTTGCCAGCTCGCCGCCGCCTTCTCCAATGGCCATGGTACCCAGTGCGCCGTAGCGGGTGTGGGAGTCCGAGCCAAGGATCATTTTGCCGCAGCCTGCAAAGCGCTCGCGCATATACTGGTGGATGACTGCCATGTGCGGGGGCACAAAGATGCCGCCGTACTTTTTGGCAGCGGACAGACCAAAGCGGTGGTCGTCCTCGTTGATGGTGCCGCCCACAGCGCACAGGCTGTTGTGGCAGTTGGTAAGCACATAAGGGATGGGGAACTTTTCCAGCCCGGAAGCACGGGCGGTCTGGATAATGCCCACAAAGGTGATGTCATGGCTTGCCATGGCATCAAACTTGATCTTCAGATTCTCGGCATCGCCGCTGGTGTTGTGGGCCTGCAGAATGCTGTAGGCCATAGTGCCGGTCTTTGCATTTGCGATGGCTGCTGCATCAAAGCCCTTTGCGGCCAAGGCTGCGTCTGCATTGCCGTCTGCGGGCACCCACTCGCCGCGGGCATAATATGCGCCGCCGGTGCTGCATTTGATCATATCCAACATCTCGATTCGCCTCTCTTTTTGTATTTTCCCGCCCGCCGCAATTGCGGGCATTGCCCCGGCAGAGCGGTACACCGTCCTCTCTGCCCTCTCCTGCCGTGCGCTTGACTGCACGGCTGCGGCCCAAAGGCTGCATCTGCAAACCATTATACCATGAAACCATGGAAAGAAAAAGCACTTTTTACAAATGAATCGTGAACAGCACGGAAAGAGACGGACTCTGGGTAAGCTGCTTCCTGCCCGGTACAAAATAAAAACAGCCCTCAGCGCAGGCTGAGAGCTGTTTTTATGCCGCCGACGGGGGTCGAACCCGTACTCTGTCTCCAGAAAGGGATTTTAAGTCCCTCGTGTCTGCCAATTTCACCACAGCGGCACAGAAAGAACTGCCGTCTTTTCAAACGGCAGTTCTTATAATACAATACGCCTTGTTTTTTGTCAAGAAAAAGCTTTTACACCTTGCCGCCGTGCAGTTCTGCGTACATCTTGGCGCGGCACTCAGCCACAGCCGGGGTCATGTTCACATAGTGCTTGTGCGGGCACTCCAGGCGCAGCTCGCTCTCCCAGGTCTCCTCGGTGAGCTGCTTTGCGATGTAGGCTTTCTTCTCTGCAATAGAGGGCAGCTCAATGGCCAGCTGGCCGCCCAGAATGTGCGGCACCAGCAGCTTTTTCACCTTGGTGGGGGTGATGGTCACGGTGCGCTCGATGGCGTCCGAATCCAGGTTGACCATCGTGATGGGCTTGCCGGCTTCGATCTCCTCGCCGTCCATGGCGATCAAATCGCACTGGGCCTGGCCGTTTTCGTCGTAGAGACGCCACGGCATCTTCTTGCCCGGGATGATGGCCTTGCTGGCAGAATCCGAGCACTTCATCTTGGGGGTGTAGGTGCCGTCCGGCTGCTTGACCGCCACCAGCTTATAAACGCCGCCGAACACCGGGTCAGAGGCGGAAGTGATGAGGTTCTCACCCACGCCGTAGGAGTCGAAGTGTGCGTGCTCGTACAGCTCCATGTTAGCGATCTTCTTTTCGTCCAGACCATTGGACGCCACCAGCTTGATGTAGGGCTTGCCGGCTGCATCCAGTGCCTTGCGCAGGCGCTTGGAGCCGCGGGCCAGGTCGCCGGAGTCGATGCGGGCGCTCTTGACGCGGCGGTTGGGGTCGTTGGGGTATTTCTCAATGAGATAATCGTCCAGCTTGATCAGGTTGGGCAGGCCGCTTTCCATAATATTATAGGTATCCAGCAGCAGGCTGACCGAATCCGGGTAGGTATCAGCAAAGGCCTTGAACGCATCGAACTCGGTGGGGAAAAACTCGATAAAGCTGTGCGCCACGGTGCCCACGGCCTTGACCTCTGCGCCGAACTTCATCTCGGCCAGACAGTTGGCCGTGCCGATGCAGCCGCCCAGCACTGCGGCGTAAGCACCATCGTTACCAGCGCTCTCGCCCTGTGCGCGGCGGGTGCCGAACTCCATGACGCTGCGAGGGGTGTGGGTGTTCAGGCCGGTGACGCGGGTGGCCTTGGTGGCGATCAGGCTATGGAAGTTCATGGTCTGCAGCAGGTAGGTCTCGATGAGGATCGCGCCCACCAGATCGCACTCGATGCGCACCATCTGCACATGGGGGTAGCAGACCGTGCCCTCGGGCAGGGCGTACATATCACCCTTCCACTTGTAGGTGCGCAGATACTCGCAGAACTCCTCACTCATACCCTTGGTGCGCAGCCAGTGGATATCCTGCTCGTTGAAGTGATAGTCCAGCAAAAAGCGGGTCAGCTTGCGCTGGCCTGCGCTGATGGAATAGCCCTGATTGTCCGGGTTTTTGCGGAAGAACATATCAAACACCAGCGTGGTATCCTTAAAGCCATGCAGGAACAGGCAGTTTGCCATGGTGAATTCGTAAAAATCCACCACCATCGCGGGGTTATCGTAGTCCTCATCGGGGATATAAGGCTCAACCTTGATCTCGTTCATGAATGTTTTCCTCTCTATTTATACCCGGCGTCAGCTCTTCCCTACTGCGCGCCGCCTGCCGCTTGCCCGGCAGGGGGATCTGCCGCCCTGTCATGACAGAGCGTTTCTATCATGATAGCACGATTTCCCTGCCTGTGCAAGTATTTTCGCGCAAAAAGACCGCTACACAAACGCTGTGCAGCGGTCTCTGCGCTTATAACAAATAAATCAGGCTCAGCCGTTCATAATGCTGGGGGTGGCGTTCTTCAGCACAACGTCGTGGCTGCCGCCCTCCACGATGGAGGTGGAGGAAACAACGGTCAGCTTGGCCTTCTGCTGCAGTTCGGGGATGGACAGAGCGCCGCAGTTGCACATGGTGCTCTTCACCTTGTACAGGGTGGTCTGCACGCCGTCCGCCAGAGGGCCTGCGTAGGGCACATAGCTGTCCACGCCCTCCTCAAAGCTCAGCTTGGTGGAGCCGCCCAGATCGTAGCGCTGCCAGTTGCGGGCACGGTTGGAACCTTCGCCCCAGTACTCCTTCATATACTGGCCGTTGATGCGCACCTTGTTCGTGGGGCTCTCGTCAAAGCGGGCAAAGTAGCGGCCCAGCATCACAAAGTCTGCGCCCATAGCCAGCGCGAGGGTGATGTGGTAGTCATGGACGATGCCGCCGTCGGAGCAGATGGGCACATAGATGCCGGTCTCCTTGTAGTACTCGTCGCGGGCCTTTGCCACCTCGATGACCGCGGTGGCCTGGCCGCGGCCAATGCCCTTGGTCTCGCGGGTGATGCAGATGGAACCGCCGCCGATGCCGATCTTCACGAAGTCGGCGCCAGCCTCGGCCAGGAAGCGGAAGCCCTCAGCATCCACAACGTTGCCGGCACCGACCTTGACGGTGTCGCCGTAGTGCTCGCGGATCCAGCTGATGGTGCGGCTCTGCCACTCGGAGTAACCCTCGGAGGAGTCGATGCACAGCACATCCACACCGGCATCCACCAGTGCAGGCACGCGCTCGGCGTAGTCACGGGTGTTGATGCCGGCACCGACGACATAGCTCTTGTTCTTGTCCAGCAGCTCGTTGACGTTCTTCTTGTGGGAGTCGTAGTCCTTGCGGAAGACGATATACTTCAGGTTGCCCTCGGCATCCACCAGCGGCAGGGTGTTGATCTTGTTATCCCAGATGATATTGTTGCAATCGTGCAGAGAGGTGTTCTCCGGGGCGGTGACCAGCTTTTCGATGGGGGTCATGAAGGTGGTGACCGGTGCGTCGTCGGGGGTGTGGTTGACACGGTAATCGCGGGAGGCCACGATGCCCAGCAGCTTGCCGCCCGGGGTGCCGTCGGCGGTGATGGCGATGGTGGAGTGGCCGGTGCGGGCCTTCAGCTCCAGCACATCGTGCAGGGTGGCAGTGGGTGCCAGATTGGAGTCGGACACGACGTAACCGGCCTTGTAGCTCTTGACGCGGCGCACCATGGCGGCCTCACTCTCGATGCTCTGCGAGCCATAAATGAAGGAAACGCCGCCCTGAC
>ENA-OPWR01003129-OPWR01003129.1-human-gut-metagenome-genome-assembly--contig:-NODE-3129-length-10542-cov-1.346238_pt1 | contig 10542 bp, 9 predicted proteins | sample MGYA00241507_ERZ502006 | MGnify/ENA primary metagenome ERZ502006 (study PRJEB25962, sample SAMEA2043041) | human gut metagenome | biome: human gut; feature: human-associated habitat; material: faeces... | reverse complement strand
AGCCACTCCCCAAATACAGTGACCGGATCGCTCAGGACTCGCACCTGATTCCCTCTTCAGACCATCTGTGTGTATCGTCTTTTTGGCGTCATTCACAAAATCGGCTGCACTTGCACTGGCATATTTAGTTGTTATTGACTAACATAGCTTACTCGTTTGTCTGAATAATGTCAAGCGTTTCTTGGGGCGGCGCGTGGAATGACCATTCCCGGTTTGTTTTGTTATCTACCAATAACAGATCCGTACGCTGCCCGATATGTGGAATGCACGGGTTTGACAACTCCTGATACACCGGTTCAGGCAAAACAATTCTTCCGCCATAAAGTTCATGCAAAATATTCGTATCATTGATCCACAAAAATGCGGACAGGCAATCGGTATCAAAAAGCAAGTCATCAGTCATTCAGTTCGAATTCCTCCCCGTCAAAATCGTACACGATATCTGCCCGATATGCTTCCATCAAGAGTTCTTCCCTTTTTCCGTTTGAAATAAAATCCCTCTCTGTCATCTGCTCCACTTTCCGAATGTATTCGCCAGTCGTAAAATATTGCTGATTTTTTGCGGTCGGATAATATAATTCCTTTCCGTAGCCCAGTCTCGCCGCTTCCATCGAAACGGTAATCAGCCGATACTCCTCTGCACGCTCCGCTGCGATCAGCTTATCACGCACCAGCCGATGGAGCATCGCCTGATGACTCACCTGAAAAAACTGCTCTGCGTCAATTACTTTTTCCAGAGTCCATTTCGCCTGGTCATATTCATACTCCAGCAGAGCATCATAGGGCATCAGAAGATAGCTTGCAAACTGATCTGCTTCATATTCTGATTCCGGTTTGTCCCCTGTCATACTCATATCACAGATTACACGCTGCATATTTTCCTCATACAGCACATGGTACAGCTCATGTGCCAGTGTAAAACGCTGTCGTCCATAGGATGTCGTCGAATTAATACAGATAATAACATCTTGCTTTTCTCTGGTACACATGCCGCTGATTCTCGATGACAGAGGATAACGGACCAGTGTAATTTTTTTCTCTTTCCACCCGTTGACGATCGCAAAAATATCAATCGGAGAATATCCGTCTTCATTCCACATTCTGCGTGTTCGAAGTGCCAGCGAATTCAATTCCTGTGCTGTTTTCATCCCTATCAGTCTCCCATCTTCTCATTCATATATCGAATGTTCATTACAATTTTGTTTACTGCTGCGATGCTTTCCAGATCTTCTGCCTGAATTTTATTTGAGCGAAACGCAAAATTCAGTGGAAGATACGCATCCTCCCTACCAAGCAGATAATCCTCCGTACACCCAAATAAGCTGCAAAGCTTTTCGATCAGTGTAACATTCAGATTTCTTGTTCCATTTTCCAGTTTTGTAATCAATGTCTGATCCACTTTCAAATAATTTGCCAGCTGTTCCTGCGTCAGTTTGCTCTCTTTCCTGAGTTCTTTTAAACGTATCTTTTTTCCCTCAATCTGCATTTCATCTGCTCCTCTCGATCCCCGTTTTCTGTAAGAACAGTATAGCTTCTTATTGTCATATTTTCAAGTAGTTTTTATTTCATTTTTATGACAAACTAAAACCAGCTTTGAACTCGCAATCTCTTTTAACTTTATCTCGCGTACGATCTGAGCAAGATCATTTTCACTCCACTGTATAATCTGATCCTGAATACTGTCACACCAGCTGAAAAACATACTTAATTTATCCGGTCTTATTTGTTTTCCTTTTATCAAAACATATTTTATTCGGCTGTGACTGACTCGGTTGTCACCGAATTAAATTTGACATTTCTGCATTTCTTTTTTATACTGGCTATATACTATAATGTTATGAGCGATCCTAATTTAACCGAGTCAAGCAAGTCCCCTGCTTCAATTGCGTGCAGCAATAAGCAGTGGGGAGGGACTTGCTCAGTGAACAGCGGCTGAATAAGGTTCGAAACAAAAATGAACTGGAGCAGAAAACTGAATTATCAGGAAAACGCTACAGGAGAAAAGGAACTAAGGCAGTATCCATACTGCTGAAATAAAGCGAAAACTTATATCATGTAATTAAAAGGAGGAAAAAACATGAAAAGGAAAATGATCAGCGGACTGCTGGCGGCAGCAATGACGATGGGACTGTTTGGCGGTGCATTTGCGGCAGAGGCAGAGGAGACAGTATATCCGGCAGGTACGATCACCATTTACGGAACCGGCCAGCCGCAGTACTTAAAGGAGTACATGGACGCATGGGTAGAGCGCCATCAGGATATCGCAGCAGGTGTTACGTTTGACATTGTACAGACAGAGGGTCATGCACAGAGCCGTGAGAATATTACGATGACCGCACTGTCAGGGGCAATGGAGGATCTTCCGGATGCAGTATGGCTTGATCCAGTTAACATCATGGATCTTTCCCAGGCAGATCTTCTGGTAGACGAAAGTGAATTTCTGGCTCCGTACATCGATCAGATGGTAGATGGAGCAGCGGATGATGCGACGATCAACGGCGGTATTTACGGCCTTCCGAGTTCCGTTCGTCCGAACGTGCTGTTTTACAACCAGGAGATCTTTGACAAATATGGCGTGGATCCGTCCATGATGACAACGTTTGACGGTTACATTGAGGCAGGACGCCAGCTGAAGGAAAAGAGCGAAGGAAAAGTTTACCTTTCCTACATCAGCCCGAGCAGCAAGACCTGGAGATATTGGGGACGTCGTGGTCTGATGCCGCAGGCAGATGCGAAAATCTGGGATGAGGATGGAAATGCATATATCATCCATGGTTATGCGAAGAGCCGTATTGGATTTAAGAGTCATCTTGGCATATTCCCGATGTCATGGGATGGAACAAAGGCGACGGGGGAGGACCATATCCTCTACTGTGGACTTAAGACACAGCCGACGATTGAGGGACCAAAGGTATATAAGCGAAACGGATATTATTACATTTTTGCTCCGGCAGGCGGTGTAAAGACCGGATGGCAGGTGATTCTGCGCTCAAAAAACATTTACGGACCGTATGAGGAGAAAAATGTGCTTCATCAGGGGAACAGTATCGTAAACGGACCGCACCAGGGAGCACTGGTAGATACGGTAAACGGCGATGAATGGTTCCTTCATTTTCAGGATCGCGGACTTTACGGACGTATTGTCCATATGCAGCCGGTCGTATGGGAAAATGACTGGCCGGTCATGGGGATCAATGCAGTGGATGGCTGTGGGGAACCATGTATCATCCATAAAAAACCAAATACCGGAATCACAGAGAAACCTTGTTACCTTGCGGCGGGAGATGACTTTTCATCGGAAAAACTCGGCTTGCAGTGGCAGTGGATTGGCAATCCGAAGGATGATTTTTATTCTTTGAAAGAGAGAAAGGGGATTTTGAGATTATACTGTAAAAATCCATCCGGGAAAGCGGAGCCGATCCTCTGGGAGTGTTCGAATGTGCTGACGGAAAAACTGGTCTGCCCATATTTTAGAGCGTCTGTCTGTGTTGACATTTCAGCATTGTCTGAACAGGAGCAGGCGGGAATGGTCATGATGGGCGGTCACTATGCATATCTTGCAGTCCGCATGATCAGAGGTCAGAAACGTCTGATCCTTGGAAAATCTTATGACGGTGAGGATGGAATGCGCGAGAAGGCAGAGCAGCTTTTGGTACTGCCGGAGGAACAGGAAAAAGTTTATCTGATCTTTGCGATGCGCGAGGGAGATAACGGCAGTGTATTTCATTGTTATTATTCATTGACTGATGATACAGATAGTGCATCCTGGACGGAAGTGAGAGCAGAGTTTACACCGTCTGATCATACCTGGGTAGGTGCGAAGATAGGGCTGTTTGCGAATGTCATCGGGGAAAAGGAACTGGGAGGCTATGGAGATTTCGAGTATCTGCATGTAGAGGCACTGGAAGATTAGATTATGGGACTTCAAAAAGAATTAGAAGCAAAAAATTTAGATGGTGTGATCCGTGAACTGACAGAAAATCCATCCTGCATTGATGATGTGACGGAAAAAGGTGTACCGCTTGCTTTGTATGCAGCGGAACTTGGAGATTTTTCTATTGTAAAGTATATTGTCGAATATTCCAGGGCAAGTATGAATACGGTGGATGAAAATCATAGAAATATTCTGCATTATGCAGCGGCGTCCGGTAATCTGGAAATGAACCGTTACCTTGTGGAAAAAGTTGGAATGGATATTACGGCAGGAGATGGTAAATGTGTGACGCCGTATCAGATTGCATATGAAAGAAAAGATGAGAAACTTCTTTCTTACTATAAAGAACGAACAGGTGCATCTTATGAGGGGATGTATCATAATCCGATACGCTGTGGAATGTTCCCGGACCCGTCTATTGTGCGTGTCGGGGAAGATTATTATATGGTGAATTCATCATTCATATTTTTCCCCTGTATCCCGGTTTCGCACTCGAGGGATCTGATACACTGGGAAATCATCGGTCATGCGATCACAGATCCACAGTGGGCGGCACTGGATGAACTGGAAGGCGGCAGAGGCTACTGGGCACCGGATATTTCTTATGATAATGGAAAATTTTATGTCACGGCAACCTACCGCCTGAATGACACAGGCACTGTGTACCGTAAACAGATCGTGGTAAGCTCAGATAGACCGGAGGGACCGTACAGTAAACCGGCGGTCATTGATGAGGATGGAATTGATCCGTCTATCTTTCACGAGAATGGCAGACACTATATGCTGCTAAACCGTGGGGCGAGGATTTTAGAACTGAATGATGACTGCACAAAGCAGATCTCTGAGGCAAAATTGTTATATTACGGAGATCAGAAACGTGCGCCGGAAGGACCACATCTGTTAAAAAAAGACGGTTATTATTATCTGTTCTTGGCAGAAGGAGGAACCGGAATGGGACACAGGATTTCTGTTGCGAGAAGTAAGACACTTATGGGAAATTATGAACCGTGTCCATACAACCCGATCATGCGGCAGATGGATGAGGGGGCAGCAATCCAGAGATGTGGTCATGGAAAGCCGGTCTGCACACAGAACGGGGAGTGGTATATGGTATATCTCTGCGGCAGGATGATCGGAGATGGTTACAGTATGCTTGGCAGGGAGACGGCGCTTGATCCGATCAGCTGGACGGCGGATGGCTGGCCGGTCGTAAACGGTTTAAAGGGACCTTCGGTTCTGCAGAAAAAACCGGATCTTCCGGTGTGGATGCCGGAAGAAGAGCCGGATATTGGCTGGAACCCAAAATGGATGACACCACGTGCACCGGAGCCGGAAGGAATCCGTTTTCTCTCATCAGGAATCCGTATCAAAGGGAGCCGTTTTCCACTCAGAGATGTGGCTGGTAAAAATATTTTATTGCAGAGACAGACTTCGTTTTGTTTTACTGCGGAAACGGAACTTGTGATACCGGGACTTACAGGTGGTCAGGAAGCAGGTTTAGTCTGTTATTATGACGAAAATACATGGGTGTGTCTTGCAGTCTGCAGGGAAAATTCTTATTATATCCAGGTAAAAGAACATATTGGGGATAAAGATGTTCTGCATGAGAGACAGATGCTTCCATGTGATTGTTCAGGGAAAAAGATCAGCCTGAAAGTGGAAACAGAGTATTTAAAGCGGCGTTTTACTTACCGGCTGCAGGGGGAAGAAAAACATATAGCAGCAGAGATTGCGAATGTTTATTATCTATGCGATGAAGGAATTCATATGGGTAAGCGCTTTACCGGGGCAATGACAGGTATTTATGCGGTTGCCGGAGAACACAAATTGTATGCAGATTTTTTTAATTTTATTTATCAGGATATCGAAGCATAAAAAAGTCAGTATCAGAAAAACGAGGGAGACAAATGGAAACAAAAAGACAGGAAGATATCAGAAAACTTATGCAGATGCCGGAAGAGGCGATTGCTTCTCTGAATGAATCAGAGGCAGACCGGCTCGGAAGACTAGCAGTCATGTTTTATAAAGAAACAGGAGATGGAGTATATAAGGAGAAAGCAGAACAGATCCGTGCAGCGCAGGGCGAATTGCCGGAGGATATCTGTGCCATGCCTTTTTTTATGGAATATGAAACGGTATGTGGGAAAAAAGAGCGGTACAATAAGATCGTTGACCGGATGGAAGATGAGGCGTCAGCCGGATTTGCCGATGCAAAAGCAAGAAATGCATATTTAGCAGCCCTGGTGGATGTGATTGATGGAATCAGTTTTGAGATTTATGAAAAATACCGCACTTTGACCGCAGTTTATAAACGCGTATTAAAGGATGCGTTAGCTGAGGGAGAAGAAACAACGGAACTTGCCTATGCCATATTAAAGGGCTGCAATATTGGAATTTTGCTGAAAGAAAAATATGCAGAAACAGGTGCTTTAATGGCAGGGCATCTGAAAAATACGGGCATGACAGATCAGACGGAATATCTGTCAGACATTACAGCAAGAACAATAGAACAATATGATCTGCTTGCGATGGAACAGTCGGAATAGGGAGGAAAAGAGTCATGGAAGTAAAACTGATTATGAAATCTGCCCGCAATGCGGTCATTGAAATTGCAGATGGTGGAATTTACAATACAAAAGAAACATATCATGTTCTGCTGAACGGTGAAGAGGTATTTTCAACGGATACGGTTATAAATTCATTGTTTGATTTAAAACCGCAGACTTCCTATGAGGTTTCTGTAAGAACAGCAGATGGTACCGAACTAGGAACGGTATCGTTTGTTACAGCATATGAATTTGTCACATTAAATGTCCGTGATTTTGGTGCTACAGGCGATGGAAAACAGGATGATACGAAGTTTATACAGGCAGCGATCCTAGCCTGTCCGCAGGAAAGCCGTGTGCTTATTCCAAAGGGAAGCTATCGCATTACCAGTCTGTTTTTAAAAAGTAATCTGCGCCTTGAGCTTGCAAAGGGAGCAGAACTTATCGCAGATACAGACAGGGCGGCCTATCCGAAATTTCCTGGTATGATTGAAAGTTATGATGAACAGGGTGAATATAATTTAGGAACGTGGGAAGGAAATCCATTACCGATGTTTGCCGGCATCATCACCGGACTGGATGTAGAAAATGTATTGATCTACGGAAGAGGAACGATAAATGGCAACTGGTGGAAAAATCCGAAAGTCATGGTAGGAGCATTCCGCCCGCGTCTGTTTTTCTTAAGCCATTGTCAGAATGTGACACTTTGTGGTGTAACTTTCAAGAACAGTCCGTCCTGGACACTGCATCCGTATTTTTCAGATAACCTGAAATTCTACGGACTTACGATCAACAATCCAAGCGATTCGCCAAATACGGATGGCCTGGATCCTGAATCATGCAAAAATGTAGATATTGTCGGTGTGAAATTCTCACTTGGAGATGACTGCATAGCAGTTAAGTCTGGTAAGATCTATATGGGAAAGAAATATAAGACACCTTCTGAAAATATCCATATCAGACAATGCCTGATGGAAAATGGTCATGGTGCAGTAACAGTCGGAAGTGAGATGGCTGGCGGTGTCAAAAATCTGGTCGTGGAAGAATGCCGGTTTTACGATACAGACCGGGGACTACGTATCAAGACACGCAGAGGACGGGGAAAAGATGCCGTTTTAGATCAGATTATTTTCCGGAAAATCGATATGGATCAGGTTATGACGCCGTTTGTGATAAACTGTTTTTATTTCTGTGATCCGGACGGCAAGACCGAGTTTGTCCAGAGTCGTGAAAAAATGCCGGTAGATGATGGTACACCTGCGATCTTAAGACTTGATTTTGAGGATATTAAAGCCCAAAACTGTCATGTGGCAGCTGCATATTTTGATGGACTGCCGGAACAGAAAATTGAGCAGATCATTATGAAAAATATTACAGTGACATATGCTAAGAATCCGAAATCCGGCGTTCCTGCCATGTCTTCCGGTGTGGAAGAGTGTACAAAGAAGGGAATCTTTGCGCGCAACATCAAAGAACTGGTATTAGAAAACGTGGAAATAGAGGGACAGGATGGAGAACTTCTTGTTACAGAGGGAATTGACCATTTCGTGCAGTAGAACAGAAAGAGGAAAACATATGCAGTTAGGAATACGTTTACATGATATCAAAAAAGCACCACTTGAGGAGCGCCTTGCAATCGCAAAGGAGCAGGGGTTTTTGTGCGGACATCTGGCACTCTCAAAAGTAATCACGGAATATCCGGTGGATGATGGGGCACTGACTCCGGGGTATGCAATGTACTTGAAAAAAATATTTGCAAAAAACGATCTTGATATTGCCGTACTGGGATGTTATTTAAACCTTGCAAATCCAGATGAAGGACAGCTTGCAAAGATCACACACCGTTATCTGGCGCATATTCGGTTTGCATCACTGCTTGGCGTCGGGGTAGTCGGAACAGAGACAGGTGCTGTCAACGAGGCATATAAGTTTGAGGAAAAAAATCACTCGGATGAGGCGCTGGATATTTTTATACAGAATGTGAAACCGGTGATTTCCTATGCAGAAAAAATGGGCGTTATTTTTGCAATCGAGCCGGTGTGGAAACATATCGTATGCAATCCGAAGAGAGCGCGGAAAGTGCTTGATGAGATCGCGTCTCCAAATCTTCAGATCATTTTTGATCCGGTCAATCTTTTGGATATCAGCAATTATCAGAACAGGGATGTGATCATAGAAGAAGCGATAGAGCTGCTTGGAGATGATATTGCAATGGTCCATATGAAAGATTTTGTGGTGCAGGATGGGAAACTGGTGTCAGTCGCTGCAGGAACAGGTGAGATGAACTATGAGAAGATTATTCGTTTCATTAAGGAGAGAAAGCCGTATATACATGTGACGCTTGAAAATACAACGCCGGAGAATGCAGTACAGTCTAAAGAATATATTCAGGGATTGTATGATTCGTGCCGGATTTAAAAGAAGTTTTTTAGAAAAAATCAGGCTGGGAAGAAAGTAGGATTGCATTCCTGTGATATAAGATGTAAAATAAAATTGATAATATAAAAAAGAGGAGAATAAAAATGTTAAGAAAACAGACAAAAAAGATTTTAGTTGTTATGCTGTTTGCGCTGACATTAGTTCTTGTCGGAAGAGTTGATGCGAATGCACAGACTGCTGCACCGGCAGGCGTGAAACAGGTAAAAGCGGGCAGCAGTTCTGTAACAGTGCAGTGGAACGCTGTTATGCAGAATGATATCTGCTATTATTACCGCGTCAGTGATGATGCAGGCTTTAAGAGCAATACCACCAGAAGCAAACGTAATTATAATGCATCCGAAAGTTATATTTCCGGTCTTTCTGCGGGAAAGAGTTATTATGTCCAGATCGGAACATCTACAACAAAATCATCCAGTGCACCGGATGATACTGCATGGTCAAAAGCGATCGAAGTTGTGACAGTTCCGGAGCAGGTGGTATCGAATTCTGTAAAACAGACCGGAGCAGGCACGACATCCATTTCGCTGAGCTGGCAGGCTGCTTCCGGGGCAAACTGTTACAAACTGACCTGTTATCAGAGTGGAACGAGCGAAAACAATGCATCAGAGATTGTTTCCAAAAAGAACAGTGTCAAGATCACAGGATTAAAGAAGAACAGTCGTTATCAGGGACATATTTATGCAGGAAGAACAAGCAGTACAGGTTATACCGCATATGCAACTTCCGGTGGTTATTATTCAAATTCAGCAGTGACACCTACTAAGATCACAGGTGTAGAGAACACGGCTTTTTATCCGGCATCAAATGCTGCATATTTTGAATGGAAAAAAGCAAATGCTGCAAATGGTTATGAATATATTATTTATGACAATTCCAAAAAGAAAATTTATTCGGGCTCACGTACTTCAAGTGCCTCATTCCGTGTTTCTACAAATAAATTAAAAAAAGAACAGTTTTACCAGATCAAGGTAAGAGGTTACGTTAACTTAAGCAATAACAAGAAAGCATATGGTGAATGGTCTGACGTACTGTATTTTGCAAAGGATCCGTCTTACAAACTGTCTGTAAAGACTTCCAAAAAAAAGATTCAGTTAAACTGGAAGAAAGTGAAAGGCGCATCAAATTATACGGTATATATTTCCGATAAACAGAACTCTGGTTACAAAAAGGTTGGAACCTATAACAGCAAAAAGACAAGTGCAACTATCAGAAAATTCGGGAAAAAGGCATTAAAGAGCGGAAAAACTTATTATGTAAGAATTGACGCAAGTAAAAATGTAAAGGTAAATAAAAAATCAAAGACTTTCAAGAATACGCAATATTATACATGGAAGGTTAAGGTAAAATAGGAAAAAGGAAAAATCCAAAAGACTGGAATGCAGATCCGGTCTTTTGGATTTTTTGTTTCAGTGGAAAATCCAGACACAAAAAAACTGCCATATCAAATCGGATACGACAGTTTTTTCAGTGTTCAAAATTAAGCTCTTTCAACTTTGCCGGATTTCAAACAGGAAGCACATACATATAATTTCTTAGGTGTTCCGTTTACTTTACAGCTCACACGCTTGATGTTTGATTTCCACATTCTATTTGATCTTCTATGAGAATGGCTGACATTATTTC
>ENA-OPWR01003127-OPWR01003127.1-human-gut-metagenome-genome-assembly--contig:-NODE-3127-length-10548-cov-4.109978_pt1 | contig 10548 bp, 9 predicted proteins | sample MGYA00241507_ERZ502006 | MGnify/ENA primary metagenome ERZ502006 (study PRJEB25962, sample SAMEA2043041) | human gut metagenome | biome: human gut; feature: human-associated habitat; material: faeces... | reverse complement strand
CCGGCAGGGGTGATTTTCATTCGCGGAATCATGCGGTTCCATGTTGCAGACCGCCGCTTCGTCTCTGCCGATTTACCTTCGGCGGCTCGCGCAGAGCACAACTTCCAAAGCTGCATTCCGTTTTCACGTCCGGATAAGGGGAAGCCTCTTTCCGAACGAAATGAAGTTCAAAAACGGAACTTATCCTTTTTTGGGGATTCTCCGCTCGCACGGCACATTGACCTGGCACTTGCCGCAGCCGAAGCGCGGCGCATACTTCTCCCGCAGCGTGTCGAAATAGGAACAGCACAGATGATGCGACTTGCCGTGTTCGAGCGAAATGGCCTGTGCCGGACAGTTGCGCACACAGGCTCCGCACATCGAGCAGTAGTCGTAAAGCCCCGTGTAGCGGCGTTTCGTGACGGGCAGCGGGGCGTCGGTCACGACACTGCCGAAACGGCCGCTCACCCCGCGTTCGGTGATGAGCCCCTTCGAAAGCGAAAACGTCCCCAGCCCGCAGATGTAGGCCACGTGCCGCTCCGACCAGTTACTCGTGAAACTGAGCGACTTGTCGGCGATTTCGGCATTGGTTCCGGCCTCGAAAACATACCGGAACCCGGCGCTCGCATAGGGAGCGACGGCCCTGTAACCGCGCTCGCGGAACCATCGTTCGAGGAAACGGTTCACCTCCGTAAGAAAAGCCTGCCCCTCCACGCGCGCATAGAGCCAGCCGTTGCCGACATCGACCGCATCGCGTTTGTTGCCCTCCACGACGAAATCGCTGAACGGGGCGAAATAGGAGACCACGCTCACGGCCTCCGGCAGCCACTCCTTCGGCGTGCGGAACAGATGTCCGACGGCCTCCGGACGTTTCATCTCTTCCCATTCGGGATCGTCGGCCGAACCGACCCGTACGAGCGGCGTATCATAGAGCCGCTGCCCGACATCGGACGGCACGAGCGCCATCGCCTCGTCCACATAATTGCGGGACGATTCCCGGATATACGTTTCGAGCGCGTATGTAAGTTCCTCAACCGACATGTCGCAATCCCCGCGGCAAACGGGTCTCCTATTTTTTATCGACGGGCTTCGAGATCGCTTCGCGCATGGCCGTATCGGCCATGACGTTTTTCATCTTGTAGTAGTCCATGATACCCAGGTTGCCGTTGCGGAATGCCTCGGCCATGGCCAGCGGCACCTCCGCCTCGGCCAGGATCACCTTGGCACGCGCCTCCTGCGCCTTGGCCTTGTTCTCCTGCTCAAGGGCGACGGCCATGGCACGGCGCTCCTCGGCCTTGGCCTGCGCGATGTTCTTGTCGGCCTCGGCCTGATCCATCTGCAGCTGGGCACCGATGTTCTTGCCCACGTCGATGTCGGCGATATCGATCGAGAGAATCTCGAAGGCCGTACCGGCATCGAGACCCTTCTCGAGCACCACGCGCGAGATCGAGTCGGGGTTTTCGAGCACGATCTTGTGCGACAGCGCCGAACCGATCGACGAAACGATGCCCTCGCCCACACGGGCCAGCACGGTCTCCTCACCGGCTCCGCCCACAAGCTGCTTGATGTTCGCACGCACCGTCACGCGGGCCTTGGCGATGAGCTGGATGCCGTCCTTGGCCACGGCGGCCACGGGAGGCGTGTTGATGACCTTGGGGTTCACCGACATCTGCACGGCCTCGAACACGTCGCGGCCCGCCAGGTCGATGGCCGTAGCCATCTTGAAATCGAGCATGATATTGGCCTTCTGGGCCGACACGAGGGCGTGCACCACGTTCGTCACGTTGCCGCCGGCCAGATAGTGCGCTTCCAGCTCGTTGGGGTTGAGCTCCAGCCCGGCCTTCGTGCTCTCGATCATCGACGAGACGATCGTCGAGGGCGGTACCTTGCGCCAGCGCATCAGTACCAGCTGCAGCAGGCTGATGCGGACACCCGACACCAGAGCCGAGAACCACAGCCCGATGGGAATGAAATAGAAGATGAGCCACAGGGCGATAAGGGCCACGAATACGACCACGGCGATCATGCCAACCTGAAAGTCCATAGGTACAGATTATTTTACGGGTTTTACAATGACACTGAAATTCTCGAATCCCACGACCTCGATCTCCCGGCGCGGATCGACATAGCCGTCGAGCGTCTTGGCCTCGTAGATGCGGCCGCCGATTTCGACCGTACCCATCGGCGCGAGGCGCGAAAGGGTCATGCCGCGGTCACCTGTCTTCAGGAGTTCGGAGGGGGCGACGGGCGTGCTCGACGAGCGGATCTCCTGCCGGAGCGAGAAGCGCTGCCAGGTCTTGGCGCGCAGCGAAAGAACCGTCGCCGCGAACCCCAGCACGATGATGACCGCGATGGTCACCGCTCCACCCGTGGCTCCGAAATCGCGGAACGCCAGGTAGATGGCGCTGCCGTCGCTGACCAGGGCCAGCAGGGCGCCCACCGAGACTCCGGGCAGCAGAACCAGTTCGGCCACGAGGAACAGCAGCCCGAAGAAGACCAGAAGGATGATGTAGAAGAGTTCCATAGCGGTTCGAATCGGTTATAAAGATAGGATTTTTATTCCGTTTGCGGCACGATTTCCGCAACTTTTATTTCCAGAGCCGCATCGGCCTGACGCAGGGCCTCGGCCAGGCGGTCGGCAACGGCGCGGTCGTCGAATGTCCCGACGACGAACGTCCCCGATCCTACACGCGAGAGTTCGCGCCCCTCGGAGAGCGAGGCGATCGTCTGTCGGACCTCTTCGGAGAGGGCATCCGCCCCGTCGATCTCGATGCGGTAAGCTACAGCCCCGGCTTCGGGCTCCCGCGAAAGGTTGCGGTAGACCCCGTCGGTCCAGACAACCACTTCGGGACGCACGAACCCGTGTTTCTTGAGCACCGTCTGCACCGAGTCGGCCTCCTCGCGCGTGGCGAAACCGCCCGTGAAGTAGCACCACTTGCCCTCGTCGTTCACCAAATACGACAGCGGGTAGGCCCCACGGAAGGTCGAGACGGCCCGTTTGGTGTTGAACGTGCCGAGCAGCAGGCGGTAGATCGTTCCATGCTCATAGACACGGCACTCGGGAATCGGGTTCGAGTAGCTGTATTTCGGGGTCTTGGTGAAGACCACGCTGTCGAAATCGAGGAAATAGCGCTGGGCGACCTCGACCCTGGGCCGGCGGAAATCCGTCTCGCGGAGCTGGGCCGCCACGCCGCGCAGCGAATCACGGGCCGCACCAAGGTCGAGCAGCCCGGCCACCGAAGCCTCGTAATCGACGAGCACCTGTTTGCGCAGGAAATAGTCGGCCACGGCATCCGAAGCCGTTTCGCCCCGCAGCGAGGCCACCTGACGCTGTGCCTTGGCCAGCGCCTCCTCCTCGCGGGTCAGCGCCTCCTCCTGCCCGAGCTTGTCGAGCAGGTAGCCATAGGCGTAGTTCTTGTTGTCGAAGATATAGTTCCACACCCCGGCGAGCGAATCGGACAACGCACGGTCAATCCGCTGCATGGCCCCGTAGCGGTCGTAGATCTCGCCGGCCTCGCTCTCGGTAGCGGCCGCAGCATAGGCCTCAGCCAGCTGGACGGCCGTCTCGTAGTTGGCGAAATAGCGGTTCACGAGATCGACGGCCCGAAACTCCAGTTCCTGGGCGCGGAGCAGGGCCGCATAGTCGGCCTTGGGAAGCTGCTCGCCGAAACAGGGGTTGTAGACCAGGTTGCGCACCTTGAGCGAATCGGGAACACGGGCGGCCGGGCGCTCCGACGAGGCGGCGTCCGGATTGTCCAGATTGGCCAGCACCCACTCCTGCTCGATCGTGTTGATGCGGTCGATCAGCCGGCCCTTGGCATTCCGGAGATCGAAGATCCGGCTCTCCAGCCGCAGGATCTCCTCGGAGCAGGCCTGGCGTTCGTCCGGATGCTCACGCAGGCGCAGACGCACCTGTTCGACGGCAAGAACCACCGAATCCACCCGCGACTGCAGGACGGCATCCTCGCGCAGCAGGGACATGTACTCCTCGTTGCCTTCCAGCCCGGCAATGCGGGCCTCGACCGGAGGCTGCTGCGCCGCAAGCGGCAGGGCGGCAAACGTCAGCCCCAAAACAGAAAAAAGAAGAATATGAATTCTGCGAAATCCCATTTCCGTCATCTCCACCATTTAATGAAAAACAGTTGAATCAATCCGAATATCTCCAGACGCCCGAGCAGCATCAGCAGGGCATCGAACGTCTTGAGCGCTGCCGGCATCCCGGCGTAGTTGCCCATCGAGTAGACATCGCCGAAGCCCGGGCCCACATTGCCCAGACAGGCCACCGTACTCGAGAACCCGGTCAGCAGATCCACACCGCACAACGTGGCGAAAACCGTACCGACAAGCATCGCCAGCATGTAGGTGACGATGAAGATCATCACACCGTAGATGGCCGAATCGTCCTGCATGACGCCGTCGAGGCGGATGCGGATCACGGCGTTGGGGTGCTGCTGGCGCCGCAACTGGGCGCGGATCATCTTGCCGGCCAGCACCAGCCGGTTGGTCTTCATGCCGCCCGTCGTCGAACCCGCACACGCACAGACGATCGAGCCGAACATCAGCAGGATCACGGCAAACGGCGGCCAGACGCTCGAATCGGCCGAGGCAAAACCCGTCGTGGTCATCAGCGAAAAGAACTGGAAGGCCGCATGCCGGAACGATGCCGTGATCGTGGGGTAGATGTCGGCGGCATAGAGCGAAATGGCGATCAGCACGCTGCACACGAGCAGGATGCCCATGTACCAGCGCGTCACCTCCGAGCGGAAGATGTTGTTGCGCTTGCCCGTAACCGTCGCGTAGATCAGCCCGAAGTGCATGCCCGCCACACCCATCGTGAAGATCAGCACCGTGTCGATCCACGCATTGTTGTAGAAGGCCATGCTGGCATTCTTGGTCGAGAAGCCGCTTGTCGCACAGGCCGACATCGCATGGCAGAGCGAATCGAACCAGTTCATGCCCGCCAGGCGGAGCATGACGGTCGAGAGTGCGGTCAGACCGACATAGACCACCAGCAGGATGTGGACGATCACCTGCGTGCGGTAGCGGTAGTTGTCCTTGGCCAGCGACGAGAGTTCGACATTCGAGAGGGTCATCTTGCTGCGTCCCATCGTCGGAAGCACCACGAGCGCGAACATCACCACACCCATGCCGCCGATCCACGTGGTCGAGAAGCGCCAGAACTGCAACCCGCGCGGAAGAGCCTCGACATCGGTCAGCACCGAGGCTCCGGTGGTCGTAAAGCCTGAAACGCTCTCGAACCAGGCGTTCACCAGGCTGAACTCCCCGCCCCAGATCAGGTAGGGGAACATCCCGACCACGCACGAGAGAAGCCACGAGCCGACGACGATGCAGAACCCCTCCTTGTTGGTGATCTGGTCGCGCTTGCTTACGAAGATCAGCGGGAAGGCCCCGAGCAGAGTGGTCAGCAGGGCCGACAACAGCAGGGGATAGAATGCCGAATCCACGCCGTTCAGGCAGGAGATCCCCGCCGAAAGCAGCATGAAGCCCGCGATGAAGAGCATCACGACTCCGACATATCGCAAAACCACGTCTACCCGCATTCCGATCCTATTTCGACTGTTTGACAAGGTTGATCAACGACTCGATCTTCTCGCGCAGGGCCAGCATCTCGTCCTTGAGTTCGCCCTTGACGGTGAACGGCGTCCGGAAACGCAGGTACCCGTCCAGGCTGTGAATCATCCGCTCGACGGGATCCACGCAGTAGACAAGGATGAAGTAGTAGAACATCAGCACGATGGCGATCATCACCACAAGCGAGATCAGCACCGGCGTCACGGCCCGGTAGGCATTCGTCTTCATCTGCTCGGCCCGCGGAGCCAGCGAACTCTGCGTCGAGGTCATGTAGTTCTCGATGGCGGCGGTCAGCCGGTCGTAGTGGGCCTCGTACTCGTCGTTGTACCAACGGCCGCCCACCGAGTCGGGCACCGCGAGGCGCACGCTGTCGGCCGCCCCGGCGCCGAAGGCCAGGTAGTTGTCCGTCAAGAGGCGGAGTTCGGTCGTGGCGAAGGCGAGCGAATCGAGGAAACTCTTGTCGAAAGCCTCGGCCTGGGCCACGCGCAACGTCTTCTCGAGCCGCTCCATGCCGGCCATGCACAGGCTGTCGTAGCTCCGGTCGCCGAAGACCGAGATGTGGATCAACGCCACGTTCTGGTCGTGCACGGCATCGAGCATCTCGCGGGCCAGCTCGATGTTGCGTTTGTTGGCCCCGAGGATCTCCCCCGTGTCGCGGCTCAGGCGGCTCAGCTCCAGAAACGAGACCATCCCCGAAAAAAACAGCAGGCAGACGATGCTCAGAAACCCGGCCGTCACCCGTTTGCGCATACCCGTCATAGTCGCTTCGATATTAACCTTTTTCCGCAAAGATAGGAAATTAATCCAGAATTTCACCCGTCAGGTCGTGAGATTCGTCCATCGCACCGAGTTTCACACGGCAGATGCGGTTGATCCGCGAGCGGTCGTAGGGCACCTTCACCCGGCGGTAGTTGCCCGTAAAGCCGAACATCATGCCCCCGCGCATCGTGCTCTCGAAAAGCACCTCGGCCTCCGTTCCCTCGCCGCGGGCACAGAAGCTGCCGTGAAGCCGCGCACACAGCTCCTCGAGTTCGGCGACGCGGCGCGTCGCCACGGAGGGCTGGACCTTGCCCGGCAGATCGACCGCAGGGGTGCCGGGACGCTCCGAGAAGGGGAAGATGTGCAGGAAGGCCGGCTCGACGCGCGCCAGGAAATCGTACGTTTCGCGGAATTCGGCCTCGGTCTCCCCGGGGAAGCCGACGATCACGTCGATACCGATAAAGGCATCGGGCATCGCCTGCCGCACGGCGGCGATGCGCTCGGCAAAGCGGGCCGTGGTGTACCGGCGGCGCATGAGACCCAGGATGCGGTCCGAACCGCTCTGGAGCGGGATGTGGAAGTGGTGCTGGAATTTGGGCGATGCGGCGCAGAAGGCGATGATCTCGTCGGTCAGCAGGTTCGGCTCGATCGACGAGATGCGGTAGCGGTCGATCCCCTCGACGTCGTTCAGGGCACGCAGCAGGTCGATGAAACGCTCGCCCGTCGTCCGGCCGAAATCCCCCGTATTGACCCCCGTGATGACGATCTCGCGCTGGCCCCCTGCCGCTATGCGGCGCGCCTCTTCGACCAGTTCGGCAACGGGCTGGTTGCGGCTCGCCCCGCGGGCATAGTGGATCGTACAGTAGGAGCAGCAGTAGTCGCAGCCGTCCTGCACCTTGAGGAAGGCCCGCGTGCGGTCGCCGCTCGAGAAGGCCGCGAAGAACGACGTGAGCTCGTCGGTATCGCAACTGTAGACCTGCGCGCGGCCCTTGCCCGCAAGTTCAACCACCCGTTTATATAAATTACCTTTATCGTTGTTGCTCAATACAATATCAACGCCTTCAATGGCCGCGATCTCGTGTGGTTTGAGTTGTGCATAGCATCCCGTCACGGCGATGATCGCCTGCGGGTTGCGGCGATGCAGGCGCCGGATCAAGTTGCGGCACTTCTTGTCGGCGTGTTCGGTCACCGAACAGCTGTTGATCACACATATGTCGGCCTCGGCCGTAGGGGAGACCCGCACGAAACCGCCCTGCTCGAACTGGCGCGCGAGGGTCGAGGTCTCCGAGAAATTGAGCTTGCAGCCGAGGGTATGGAAACTGACTCTGCGAGGTTGCATGGAATAGTGTTTTTCGGGCACGAAATTACGAAATCCGTGCGAAAGGAGCGATTTTTTCCGGGAAAAAAGCGTAAATTTGCGCGCAATCGAAAAAAGCATGGGATTTTTCAGCGACCTCGTCCATTACCAATACCTGCTCAACGCATTCACGGCCTGCCTGCTCTCGGGCATCACGTGTGGCGTCATCGGGACCTACGTCGTCTGCCGCCGCATGGTCTTCCTGGCGGGCGGCATCACGCACGCCTCGTTCGGCGGACTGGGCATCGCCTTCTGGCTCGGGGCGAACCCCATCGGCGGCGCGCTGCTCTTCGCCATCCTCTCGGCCCTCGGCATCGAGTGGGCCGGAAGCCGCGGGCGCATCCGCGAGGATTCGGCCATCGGCATCATCTGGTCGGTGGGTATGGCCGTCGGGGCGCTGTTCATGAGCCTGCGCCCGGGATACACCTCCGGCGACCTGTCGGCCTACCTGTTCGGCAGCATCGTCACCGTCACGCGCGGCGATGTCATGGCCCTGGCCCTCCTGACGCTCGTCATCCTTGCCGGAGCGCTCCTCTGGCTGCGCCCGATCATGTACGTGGCCTTCGACCGCGACTTCGCCCGCAGCCGCGGCATCCCCACGCGCGTGGTCTCCTACCTGATGGCCGCACTGGTCGCCGCAACGATCGTCCTCTCGATCCGCATCATGGGCATCGTCCTGCTGATCTCGCTGCTCACGATCCCCGTGGCCGTCGTCAATGCCTTCTCGCGCGATTACCGCACCATCGCCGCGACGGCCCCCGCGGTAGCCGTCGCCGGCAACGTCGCGGGACTGGCCGCAAGTTACCATTTCGAAGTTCCGCCCGGCGCCGCCATAATATTTACCCTCACGCTTACGCTTATTGTCGTAAAACTATTAACTTTGTACCGGAAAAAAACGCGCCCCGCCGCATGAAAACCATACACAAGCTCGTCCTGAAGTCGTACCTCGGCCCGATGGTGCTCACGTTCTTCATCGTCATGTTCGTGCTGATGATGAACATCGTGTGGCGCTACATCGACGAACTGGTGGGCAAGGGTCTCAGCGCAGGAATCATCATCGAGCTGATGACCTACTTCATGGCGAACCTCATCCCGATGGGACTTCCCCTCTCGATGCTCCTCGCGGCGATCATGACGATGGGAAACCTCGGCGAAAACTACGAGCTGCTGGCCATGAAGTCGGCCGGCATGTCGCTCGTGAAGATCACCAAGCCGCTCATCATCCTCGTGAGCGTGCTGGCCGTGGCCAGCTTCTTCATCGGCAACAACCTCGTTCCGACGGCCAACAAGAAACTCTACAGCACACTCTACGACATCCGCCAGCAGAAACAGGCCCTCGAGTTCCAGGACGGACTCTTCTTCAACGGCATCGACAACATGTCGATCCGCGTGAGCCACCAGGAGCCCGACACGCACCTGCTCCACAACGTGCTGATCTACGACAACCGCGACGCCAGCGGAAACATGAACACCATCGTCGCCGACTCGGGCTACATCCGGCTCTCGGACGACAAGCGGTTCCTGCTGGTGACGCTCTTCCACGGCGAAACCTACGAGCAGACACGCAACTCGCAGTGGTTCAACCAGAGTTCGCTGCGCCACCACATCTTCGACCTCGAGAAGCAGGTGATCCCCATGGAGGGATTCGCCATGGAACGCACCGACGCCAACCTCTTCTCGAACTCCAGCACCAAGAACATCAACGAGCTCCAGAACGACATCGACTCACTGGAGATCAAGGTCAATACGGCCACCACGAGCTCCTACGAGCCGCTGCTCAAGGAGCAGATCTTCGCCCGCGACCCGAGCGTGCTGCCCCTGCCGGACAGCCTGCGCGTGGACAAGAGCCGGTTCGGGGACCTGGCCGTCACCGATTCGATCGCTTCGCTTTCGGTCCGCGACCGCGAGAAGGTATGGGACCAGGCACGGCGCATGGCCAAGAACTCGCGCAACATGTTCTCGTTCGACGAGTCGAACGCCAAGGAGGCCCTCGACCAGCTCTACCGCTCGAAGGTCGAATGGCACAAAAAGATCTCGCTCCCGGTGTCGATCATCATCTTCTTCCTGATCGGCGCACCGCTCGGCGCCATCATCCGCAAGGGCGGACTGGGTCTGCCGGTCGTCGTGTCGGTGATCTTCTTCGTGATCTACTACATCATCAGCATCACGGGCGAGAAGCTGGCCAAGGAGGGCAACTGGGATGCCGTCTACGGCGTCTGGCTATCGACCTTCATCCTCACGCCGATCGCCATGTACCTCACCTACAAGGCCACCAACGACTCGGCACTGCTCGATACGGACTGGTATGCGGGCAGGATCAAGGCCCTGCGCGAACGCATGGAGCCCCTGCTGCACAAATTGAAAATCAAAACAAAACGAGATAAGAGATGAATACGGAACCGATACTGAACAGCGTCGAGGAGGCCATCGAGGACTTCCGCAACGGCAAGATCGTGATCGTCGTCGATGACGAGGACCGCGAGAACGAAGGCGACTTCATCATCGCCGCCGAGAAGATCACCCCCGAGATCGTGAACTTCATGCTCAAGGAGGGCCGCGGCGTGCTCTGCGCCCCCCTCTCGGAGGAGCGGTGCGAACAGCTCGGACTCAACATGATGGAGGAGAACAACACCTCGCTGCTCGGCACGCCTTTCACCGTGACGGTGGACCTGCTGGGCCACGACTGCACGACGGGCGTATCGATCCACGACCGGGCCGCCACGATCCGCGCGCTGGCCGACCCGAACACCAAGCCCTGCGACCTGGGGCGCCCGGGACACATCAACCCGCTGCGCGCCCGCCAGAAAGGGGTGCTGCGCCGTCCGGGACACACCGAGGCTGCGGTCGATCTGGCCCGCCTG
>ENA-OPWR01003123-OPWR01003123.1-human-gut-metagenome-genome-assembly--contig:-NODE-3123-length-10554-cov-2.550910_pt1 | contig 10554 bp, 10 predicted proteins | sample MGYA00241507_ERZ502006 | MGnify/ENA primary metagenome ERZ502006 (study PRJEB25962, sample SAMEA2043041) | human gut metagenome | biome: human gut; feature: human-associated habitat; material: faeces... | reverse complement strand
ACTGCTGCTGGATGCTCTGAATAAGTTCAATCAGACGATTCAATTCATCCTGCGAGTAGTATTCAATTTCTATTTTACCTTTTTGGTCATTGCGCTGATGAATTTCTACTTTCGTTCCGAAGATTCGTTTCATCTGATCTGCCAGGTCGGCATAAATGGCAGATAATACAGGATCGTTTATCTTTTTCTGCGGAGCATTGTTTTCCTGTAATAATTTGCGTACCAGTTTTTCTGTTTCGCGTACACTGAGTTTTTCATCGAAAATACGAAGTGCCAGCTGATGCTGTAATTCTGGATCCTCAATACTGATCAGACAGCGTGCGTGACCAGTGCTGATCATTTCATCAATGACCATCTGCTGTACCTGTTTGGAGAGTTTCAGTAAACGCATGGAGTTGGTGACAGCAGTTCTACTTTTGGATACACGGTCTGCAATCTCATCCTGTTTCATATGAAATTCTTCCATTAGTCTGCGAAATGCCTGTGCTTCTTCAATCGGGTTCAAATCTTCACGCTGAATGTTTTCAATGAGTGAAATTTCGACAATCTGCTGTTCTGTCAGATTGCGGACGATGACAGGAATTTCTTTTAACCCCGCCAGTTTTGCGGCTCTCCAGCGACGTTCGCCAGCAATAATCTCATAATATCCGCTTTTTTCCTGCACAAGCAAAGGCTGCAGGATGCCGTATTGTTTGATGGATTCTGCCAGCTCCAGCAGACCATCTTCATCAAAATGTTTTCGTGGCTGTTCACGATTCGGTTCCACCAGGGAAAGTTTTACCATGGTGTCTGGTGTTTCTTTTTTTGTACTTTTCTTTTTGGTAGTTGTACTCTTTTCCTTAACTATTGTCGAATCGCTGCTGTGATCTGCATTTACTTTGTTCACCAGCAGAGAGTCCAGTCCCTTTCCAAGTCCGCCTTTTTTTGCTGCCATGTTTAATCGTCCTCTCTGTCAATTACTTCTTGTGCAAGTAAGCGATAGCTTTCTGCACCTGTGGATTTGCTGTCGTATATGTTAATTGGTTTTCCATGACTTGGTGCTTCTGCAAGACGTACATTTCTTGGAATGATGGTCTTGTAGATTGTAGTATCCAAATTCTCTTTGACATTTTCGACAACCTGCAGAGAGAGGTTTGTACGGGCATCATACATAGTAAATACGACACCTTCCATGTGTAAAGATGGGTTCAGACGTTCCTGTACAAGATTGATCGTATACATCAACTGTGAAAGACCTTCCAATGCATAATACTCACACTGGATCGGCACTAAAACAGTTGAGGCGGTGGTCATGGCATTTACCGTCAACATATTTAAGGAAGGAGGGCAGTCAATAATGATGAAGTCATAATTGTCTTTGATTTTTTCGATTTCATTGTGCAGTACATATTCACGATTTTCAATATTCAGTAATTCGATTTCTGCACCGGCCAGATTTACGTTTGACGGAATTAAATCCAGATATTCAAACTCCGTATGAATCAGTGCTTCATCAAAAGAGCATTCTCCTAAAATCAGCTGATAAATGGTATTTTCACAATTGTTTTTGTCTATACCAAGTCCGCTGGTGGTATTACCCTGCGGATCCATATCAATGGTAAGTACTCTCTTCTCGGCTTCTGCCAAACATGCGGAAAGATTGATTGCCGTTGTTGTCTTTCCAACTCCGCCTTTCTGATTTGCGATTGCGATAATTCTTCCCATACTTTTCCTCATTCCTGTTAATTTATACTCGTATCATATTAATATAGAAGTGGAAACAAATGCTATATTGATATGTCTACTGTGCCGAATATAAAATGTATTCGACGTATCACTTAAACGAGTATATCACTTTTTAAATTAGATATCCAGAGAAAAGAATGTTTCACGTGAAACATTTATAAAAAATTAATGAAAGAAGCTCTTATTTGTCGGAAATAATATTATGGAACTGTATTATTCCATGCGTGTCGTTTGCAAAAGTGTTCATATGCGAGTGATGCGCCGTAAAAGTTGTACTCTTTATAAATTCAAGTCGAACGCACGTGAGACTTGGTGCGTGATTCTGGTCAGCGAAAGCTGACATATTCTTTTCAGAATCACTGCACATCCACGCGGAGCGTTTATCTCAGTCGGAGATTGTACTCCCACTGAGAAAGACTTGTTTTTACTCACCACTTGCAGAAGTGGGAGTCTTCTCGACTGAGATAAACTTTTCACTTCAGTTTTATAAAATAATAATAGATATCATGGAAAAGTATTTGTATCTGAGCAGTCAATGCATTATAATATAAAGAGTAAGAAAATTAGTACGAAAGGGGTTTATTGATGAAAAAGCATATTAAAAATTCTGCATTACTATTATGTATCGTATCTGGTCTGATTATTATTATAAACAAGCTGATCAGTGTTTTTTCACATATGACAGATTACCTGCCAAGCGGTGGTAAATATTATCATTGGAAATATGGAAACATTTATTACACGAAAAGTGGTAAAGGAAAACCGGTTTTTCTGATTCATGATCTGGATCCTACAGCTTCTTCTTATGAGTGGAAAGCTGTAACGAAAAAACTGGCAGAAAATCATACCGTATATGCTATTGATCTGTTAGGATGCGGACGTTCTGAAAAACCGAATATGACATATACAAATTATCTGTATGTACAGTTAATGAATGAGTTTATTTCGAATGTAATTAATGAAAAAACAGATGTTATTGCAACTGGTGATTCTCTTTCTTTTGTAGTGATGGCATGCCAGATGGAGTCAAAATACTACGATCATATTGTTGGTGTCTGCCCGACTGATTTGTATGAACTGGCAAAAGCACCCGGACGTAGAAAAAATATGCTCAAATTCCTGATTGAACTTCCAATTATTGGAACCTTTATTTATAATATGGCAGTCAGCAGAAATCAGATTATTGATGCTTTTGTAAACAATTACTATTATAAAGGACATTTGGTTCCACAGAAGTTGATTCATACGTATTATCAGTCTGCACATATTGGTGACGGTGGTGGCAAATATCTGCTGGCCAGCATTAAGAGTTATTATACAAATATTAATATTGTATCTGCTATTAAGAAGATCAATAACAGCATTTGCCTGATTGGTGGAAAAGAACATCCTTACATTGAGGATGTCATCAATGATTACAAAGAGTTTAATCCGGCAATCGAAGATGCATATATTCCAAATACTACATGTCTTCCACAGCTGGAGGCACCAGATAAATTTGTGAAGCTGGTAAATATTTTTCTGCATGCGTAATTGAACGCAGAATAAGCATTCCCCCGATTAGTACTTTACGTATTCGAAGCGGGGGAATACTTATGCCAGTGGAAACTAAAAACTCCCACTGATGGGGCGCAAAGCGACTGCGTTCATGAGCAAGTAGCGAAAGCGGATTGCGAATGAATGCTTTACATAAAGCGTGTATTAACGGATTTTAACAGCCGGATGTAAATGCTGGGAATAAGACGTATTACGAAAAGGGACGGCAGAAATGTTTCATTTCTGCCGTCCCTTTCCCATTAGATAGAAATTTATAGATTCTACTATTTCAGCGGCAACTTTGCCGGCGTACCTGCTTTTCGAGGATATTTTTTTGGGGTATCCTTTACTTTCTTAATGCATACCAATGCTCTGCCTAAATCAGAATCCGGTAATTTGAATTTGTCAATGTTGATTAATTTTCCACCAAGAATGGAAATAGCCTTCTTCCCTTCCTGAATCTCCGCATCTGAATCAGCAGATTTGTATGATACAAAAGTACCGCCTTTTGCAACAAATGGCAGACAGTATTCGCTCAGTACAGCAAGGTTGGATACCGCACGTGAAACACAGAGGTCATACTGCTGTCGGTGCGTGATATTAGCTGCCATTTCTTCTGCTCTTCCGTGTACCGCAGTTACCTTCTCCAATCCGAGCTTGTCGATTACTTCATTTAAGAAGTTGATCCGCTTGTTCAGGGAATCCATCAATGTAATCTCAAGATTCGGAAATGCAATTTTTAATGGAAGCCCCGGAAAACCTGCTCCGGTTCCAAGATCAATGATTTTGAAATTCTGTTCAGCCAGAGTCGGGATGACCCGGATCAGAGAGAGGCTGTCCAGAAAATGTTTCTGAATGACTTCTTCATATTCCGTAATACCGGTGAGGTTCATCACCTTATTTTTTTCCACCAACATTTCGTAATATTGTAAAAATTGTTCTATCTGATGATCGGTCAGAGTAATTCGTAACTCTTCCAGACCATGTTTGAATTTGGCCAGATCATAACTCATAGTTTATTTATCCTGTTCTCTTTTCTGCTGATAGTGTAGTTGCTCCAGATATACTAAAATAACGGAGATATCTGCTGGTGAAACGCCGGAAATACGGGAAGCTTGTCCGATGGAGATTGGCTGGTACAGATTCAGTTTCTGCTGTGCCTCCATACGAAGTCCGCTGATCTGGGTGTAATCAAAATTCGGTGGCAGTTTCTTGCTTTCCAGTTTTTTGAATTGTTTTACCTGTTTGATCTGGCGTTTGATGTAACCGTCATATTTAATGTTGATATTTATCTGTTCGCAGACATCCGGTGTCAGGTGTGGACGTTCCGGATCCACCGGTGCCAGAATATCATAGTTCAGTTCCGGACGGCGGATCAGCTCAGCCAGTGTAGTTCCTGTATTCAAAGGCTGGCTGTTATATTGTGCCATCAGTTTCTGTACTGGACCGGAAGCTCCCAGGTGTACATTTTCTACACGCTGCACTTCCTGTTTGATCAGCTGCTCCTTCTTAACAACATAGTCATAGCGTTCCTGTGGGATCAGACCAACTTCGTATCCGTGTCTGGTCAGACGCAGATCTGCATTATCCTGACGGAGCAGCAAACGATACTCTGCACGGGAAGTCATCATACGATATGGTTCATGGTTTTCCTTAGTAACCAAATCATCAATGAGTACGCCAATATAGGATTCGGAACGGTCAAGAATCAGTGGGTCCTTTCCTTTTATTTTCATAGCTGCATTGATACCGGCGATCAGCCCCTGTGCGGCAGCCTCTTCATATCCGGAGCTTCCGTTGAACTGCCCGCCGCTGAACAGACCGGAAATCTCCTTGAACTCCAGGGACGGATATAACTGACGTGGGTTGATACAGTCATACTCAATTGCGTATGCATTCCTTACAATCTTGACATGTTCGAGTCCCGGTACTGTATGATACATAGCATACTGTACATCCTCCGGAAGAGAACTGGACATACCGCCGATATACATTTCATTGGTGTGGATACCTTCCGGTTCAATGAATACCTGATGGCGGTTCTTGTCGGCAAATTTAACGACTTTGTCCTCGATAGACGGACAGTAGCGCGGACCGGTTCCCTCAATCATTCCGGAAAACAGTGGCGAACGGCTCAGATTATCCCGAATGATCTCATGTGTCTTCTCGTTTGTATAAGTTAACCAGCAACTTACCTGATCGATCTGCACTTTTTCCGGATCCGTGGTAAATGAAAATGGCACAACTCTCTCATCACCAAACTGTTCCTGCATTTTTGAAAAATCAACAGAACGTTTATCAATACGTGCCGGTGTACCTGTTTTGAAACGGAACATTTCCACTCCATTTTCTACCAGAGAATCCGTCAGATGATTTGCAGCCTGCAGGCCGTTTGGACCGGTGCAGTTTACCACATCACCGTAGAGACAGCGGGCCTTCAGATAAGTACCTGTACACAATACGACTGCTTTTGCATAATATTCCGCACCTGAAAACGTTTTCACACCACGGATCACTTTGTTCTCTACCATCAGTTCTGTAACTTCTGCCTGGCGCAGGGTTAAGTGGTCAGTGTTCTGCAATACCTGTCTCATTCTGGCACTGTAATCTGCCTTATCCGCCTGTGCACGCAGAGAATGTACGGCAGGTCCTTTTGATTTATTTAACATTTTAGACTGGATAAACGTATGGTCGATATTGACACCCATTTCACCGCCCAGCGCATCAATTTCGCGTACCAGGTGTCCTTTGGAACTGCCCCCGATATTCGGGTTACAGGGCATCATAGCTACGCTTTCAATGCTGATGGTAAAAAGAATGGTTTCCAGTCCGAGCCGTGCGCATGCCAGGGCTGCTTCACAACCTGCGTGGCCTGCACCGACGATACAAACATCGTAATTTTCCTTTACAACTGGCATATATTCCTCCTCATATATAGTGGTGATGCATTATTTGCCCATACAAAATTTACTGAAAATCTCATTCACCAGATCTTCTCCTACAGATTCACCAATGATCGTGCCAAGAGCCTCATAAGCGTTCATCATATCGATGGTAAAGAAATCTTCCGGCATTCCATCTGCAATGCTCTGTAATACCATCTTCAGACTGTTCTGAGCCTCTGCCAGAGCATTTTTCTGGCGGATATTTGTGATATATACTTCATCATTGAAAGATAGCTTTCCACTGAAAAACATTTCTTCAATAAGCGTTTCCAGTTCATGGATTCCGGTGTTGTTTTTGGCAGAAATGGAAAGGATTGGTTTGTTTAACTGTGTCTGTAATATAGAGGCATCTGTTTTTGCATCCAGATCAGATTTGTTCAGCAATACAATTGCTTTCTTATTCTGGATGGCTTCGATGATTTCCTGATCGTTTTCATCCAGTTCTGTGGAGGAATCAACTACATAGATGATCAAATCTGCTTTTTCAATATATTCCCTTGATTTGTTGACACCAATCTTCTCAACAATATCTTCGGTGTCCCGGATACCGGCGGTGTCGATGACATTCAGACCGATGCCGCCAATCTGAATCTGTTCCTGTAAGATATCGCGTGTCGTACCGGCAATCTCGGTAACAATGGCACGCTCCTCTCCCACCAGAATATTCAGCAGGGAGGATTTCCCGGCATTCGGTTTTCCGACAATAGCGGTGTTAATCCCTTCTTTGAGCATCTTGCCATTGTCAGAGGAATCCAGCAGTTTTTTCACTTTGGAATGAGCATCACTCATGATCTCATGCAATTGCTCCGGATAGCCCTCCAGTGATACATGCTCCGGATCATCCAGTGCGGATTCGATAAAGGCAATCTCGTGTAGCACAACCGCGCGGATCGCTTTTATTTTTTCCAGGACAGCGCCTTGCAGCTGACTGACGGAACTCTTCAGTGCAAGTTCGTTCTGAGCGTTGATCACATCGATTACGGACTCTGCCTGGGACAGATCAATCCGTCCGTTTAAAAATGCCCGTTTGGTGAATTCTCCCGGTTCTGCCGGGCGGGCACCATATTTTAAAACTGTTTCCAGTATTTTCTTCATAACCAGTACACCACCGTGACAGTCAATCTCGATGGTATCTTCGCAGGTATAACTGCGGGGTGCCTTCATGATCAGAAGCATTACTTCATCGATCACTTCGTCACCATCTGTCACATAGCCATAATGAATGGTATGAGTCTCCATATCAGAAACCTTGCGGCTTCCCTTTTTTGGACGAAAAATGCGATCAGCAACATCCAATGCTTCGTCACCGCTGATGCGGACGATTCCGATACCGGAATTTGACATGGCGGTTGCAATCGCTGCAATAGTATCAGTTTTCATATTCTTTCTTTATCTCTCAAGCTAAATAAAAAATTTACGTTTCAAGGTACCTATGTTTTTTATTATAGTAGTTTTATTCTATAACGTAAATAAAACTTTCAGGAAAAAAAGGATGCCGGACGGTAGGTTGATTTTCAACGTGGTCATGCTTGCAGCTGATACAGAAAATTATCCGTGTCCGCATCCTTTTCGTCTGAAAGTTTTTAAATTTAGATTACAGTGTCAAAAGCACGGAACAATCCGTGTAATCACGATTTTGGTGTCAAAACACCAAAATCAAATTTAGAATAATAATAAAAGCACAAATTACTGTCTTTTTAATGTGATCACAACGTGTCTGTAAGGTTCGTCCCCTTCACTGTGTGTAGATACATAACGGTCATTCTGCAGTGCAGAATGAATGACCCGTCTTTCAAATGGATTCATTGGCTCCAGGGATACGGCCTTTTTGGTACGTTTAACCTTGTAAGCAATATTTTTTGCCAGATTCTCCAGTGTATCTTTTCTTCTCTTACGGTAATCCTCAGTATCAAGTTTTACTCTGGTGTATGTATCAGAGTGTTTGTTGATGGCGAGGTTTGTAAGATACTGAAGAGAGTCAAGTGTCTGACCGCGCTTTCCGATTAGAACGCCCATTTCAGCACCTTTCAGTTCTACATCGTATACATTTTCTTCCTCAGCGGAAGCGTTGATCAGGATCTCAACTTCCAGTCCCATGGCAGCAAATACCTGGGAAAGGAAATTTTTGATGTGATCTGCAACGGTATATTTTTTGCGGGCTTTGATTTTTGCCGGTTTACTGTTAAATCCAAGGAATCCTGAACTGCCTTTTTCCAGCACGTCATAATCGATCTGATCACTTGTAACACCGAATTCAACCAGTGCATTTGTAAGTGCGTCATCAACAGTTTTTCCCGTAAATTCGATAAAATCCATCACAATGCCCTCCCTATTTTGTATTTTTGTTGTTGAAATCTTTTACAAGATTTGCTTTGGAAGTCATGCTTCCTTCTTTGTATTTTTTACCTGTATCCGGTGTGGTGTCCTTGCGGCTGACGGAAGCTGCTTTGTCTGCCATGGATTTGTACTGGATATTACGGGTATTAACTTTTGCAGCATTGGCGATCTGCTCACCGGCTACACCTTTTTTCTCGATTTTCTTTTTGTTCTTTGCTGCGGCTTTTGCCTGGTTCTCTTTGATAACTCTCTCAAGATCCATCTTGTCGAAATGCTTATTCAGCAGGAACTGCTGTAAGCTTCGGATAACGGAACCTGCGATCCAGTAGATACCAACACCGACCGGAAGGAAAAATACGATGAATACAGAATATAACGGCATCATGTAGTTCATCATCTTCATCTGGCTGGCCATAGCTTCCTGCTGTCCGCCATTGTTTGCTGCCTGTGGCATCAGACGGATGTTCAGAAACTGAGTCAGAGCAGCAAGGATCGGTACGAGCAGAGCAAGGATGATCAGCACATAGTGTCCCTCACGGAAACTTGTAGCGATAATGGTCTTCGGAGAATATACGATATTGATTCCGAGGAAGTTATTAAAATGCTCTACTGCAGACTGCGTGCTTGCAATGACATCGGATAAACCGCTGAATTTATCCTGCAATAAAGTCCAGTTATTGCTGGTACATTTGTAAAGAACATCAATGATAGAGTCATGAGCCTGCTGGCTGGTACCTGAGAAGTTCAGGGTAATACCACGGAATACAGAGTTCTTTTCTGACACGGAAGTCAGGAAACTGTTCATGGTATCCTGGTATCCGGCGGTGCCCATAATACCGCTTACAAGACCGTCAAACGTGTTTTTGACGTTTGTGATATATGCCGGTACGTTGTAAATAACACGATAGAGAGCAAACAGAATCGGGAGCTGGATGATCATAAAGATACAGCTTCCGGAAGGGGATACACCGTATTTCTGGTAAACAGCCTGTGTCTCCTCGTTCATAGCCTGAACGGATGCCTGATCTCTTCTGTTTTTATACTTTTTCTGAATTGCCTGAATTTCAGGATTCATGATCTGTGACATTTTTGAGAACTTCTGCTGCTTATAAGTAAGCGGAAGTAAGCAAAAATAAATAACAATCGTAAATACAATGATTGTCAGACCTACGTTCTGGATGTTTAAAAACTTGTCCATAAATACGTAGATTGCGTTCATAAGGTAACCGAGTACCTTTGCGATTGGTCCTAAAATCTTACCTGAATTTTGTGTAAGTAAAAATAAGGAATCCATCTGGTTGCCTCCTATAATCATGGAACCGGATCGTAGCCACCCTTAGAGAACGGATTACAGCGTAAAATGCGCCAGAGCGCAAGCAATCCACCTTTCCATGCCCCATACTTCTCTACTGCCTCCAGCCCGTAGGTGGAGCAGGTAGGATAATACGGACATTTCGTGGTTTTCATCGGAGAAATGTATTTACGATACCATTTTATTAAAAAAATCAATATTTTTTTCAATGTGATTCCATCGACAAGTTCCATAACGATATAATACATACCGTTTTCTTCTCCGACATCATAGATCCCTACAATGTTTGGATGAGAGATGCCGGCGATGGCCTGTGCCTCTCCACGGAATTTTGTCACAAATTTTGTATCTTCACTATAATCCTGTTTTAATATCTTAATGGCAACATAGCGGTTTAACCGGTGGCATTTTGCACGGAATACATCAGCCATACCACTGCCAACTTTTTCAAGTATTTCATAACGATCACCAATAATGGTTCCTATACTTACCAAAATAACGCCTCCATTCTCTCTTCTAAATTCTCACAAGCACGACACTGATGTTATCTTTTCCGCCGGCCTTATTTGCCTCGTCAACCAGCTGTCTCGCCGCCTGTTCCATATCTTCCGGATTCATCTTTATGATTGCTTCCATCGTCTTATCTTCCACCGGTTGTTCCTCTGCATCACAGATCACTGCATAAGTCGGTTTTACCGC
>ENA-OPWR01003122-OPWR01003122.1-human-gut-metagenome-genome-assembly--contig:-NODE-3122-length-10562-cov-3.205387_pt1 | contig 10562 bp, 10 predicted proteins | sample MGYA00241507_ERZ502006 | MGnify/ENA primary metagenome ERZ502006 (study PRJEB25962, sample SAMEA2043041) | human gut metagenome | biome: human gut; feature: human-associated habitat; material: faeces... | reverse complement strand
CTTTATTGCTTGATGGATTAATGGCAGAAAGAGAACAGGGTATCACAATTGATGTTGCATACAGATATTTTACAACAGATAAGAGAAGCTTTATCGTGGCAGATACACCGGGACACGAAGAATATACAAGAAATATGGCGGTTGGTGCATCATTTGCAGACCTTGCAATCATTCTTGTAGATGCAAAGCAGGGTGTACTTGTGCAGACAAAAAGACATGCAAGAATATGCTCGCTTATGGGCATCAAGTATTTCGTATTTGCTGTTAATAAGATGGATCTAGTTGGCTATTCTAAGGAAAGATTTGATGAGATTACAGCACAGATAGATGAATTATCTAAGGAATTAGGACTTGCCAGTGTAAAGATTATCCCTGTTTCAGCTACAGAGGGTGATAACATTACTAAGAAGTCAGATAACACACCTTGGTATGATGGTGAAGCACTTCTTACTTATCTTGAAAATGTTGATGTAAGTCAGAAGAAGCAGGAAGAAGGCTTCTATATGCCAGTTCAGAGAGTATGCCGTCCAGACCATACATTCAGAGGCTTCCAGGGTCAGATAGAGTCTGGTGTAGTATCTGTAGGTGATGAGATAACAACTCTTCCAAGTGGTGAAACTGCCAATGTAAAGAGTATTCTTATAGGAGATAAGGACAGCCAGAGTGCACAGGCAGGACAGCCTGTTACTATCCAGCTGGATAAGGAAGTTGATGTATCAAGAGGATGCGTTCTTGCAGCAAAGACAACACTTCCAGTTATCAAGTCTTTCACAGCTACAATGCTATGGATGGATGATGAAGAACTTACAGTTGGTAAGGATTATATCGTAAAGATAGGAACTAAGCAGGTGCTTGGTGTATTAAAGAATATCCAATACAAGATAGATGTTAATACAGGTAAGTTTATTGAGGCTAACGGACTTAGCAAGAATGAAATAGCAGTATGTGATATCGGACTACAGGAGCCGGTTGTCATAGATGAATTCGCTAAACATAAGACACTTGGTGAACTTATACTTATAGACAGAATAAGCAACATGACATCTGCATGCGGTGTTGTTACTGACACAAGTGTATATGACAAGAAGGAAGTCAAGTGTGCATTTGTAAATGGCAATATCAAGGGTAATGCAGATTTATTTGAAGAATATTACTACAACCTTGAAAGTGCCACAGTTACAAAGGTAAGTCCTGCCGGAAAGAACTATACAGTAGGACAGGAAATCAGTGTAAGTGGTGACTCTTACAACTATCCTGACAGCTTTGATGTACTAGTATTCAGGGACAGAGTAGCAGTTACTGTAAGAAATAAGAAGATAGAGTTTATAGAAAAGATAGAAGATTATACATACACAGGACTTCCAGTTGTAAACAGCAGAGGTTTTGCAGTCAAAGTAACAAGTAAGAGCGAATACGCCCAGTTACTCGCAGAACTTGATGCCGTTAAGGAAGGCAAAGAAGCTCTCAATGATACATTCTTCAACAAGTGGACAGACTTCGGAACATACCGAAAGATAGTATTCAAAGATGAAGTCTGGGACTATGTGATCTAAATGAGCCGTGCCAGACGAAAGGATAACAAAAAGCTGTGCTAGCACAAAGCTTTTTGTTAGACTTTAGTCTGATAGGGCGAATGCCCTACAGTCCAAGAAAGCGAAAGCTTTCTTGGACTTGCGCACGGCGGAGTAGTGGGAAGCAAAAGCCGTATCAAAGTGCCTTGCATGCACAAAGCACTTTAAAGCGGTTCCCAATATTAATATCTGCTATTTGTCAGCTGTCTGCTTATCAGAAGCTGCTTCATTTTTCCTGTCGGCTATCTTAGTATCAGCCCTGTCGACCCAGCAGCCGAATATAATTCCACCGATAATAAGTATTATAACAATAGCAACAGTTATATTTCCTGCCATATAAACTCCATTCCGCAGGCTGTAAATCTATACTATAGACCTATAACATTATCTTATTATTATGCTTTGTATGCCAGTTGTATGATAATCACAGCCTGCAATATAATAATAATTAGTTAAATCTGTTAATTAGTCAAATAAAGATATACGATATCTGATGGAACGTATGATTTTATAGATGATTGTTCCGAAAATTCCAAGTGTAATACTTAGTGTAGAACCTATAGCTACAAATCCACCAATAGCGATAGCTATATATGTTAATATGTTCATAATAATTCTCCATTCTTGCGCTGCTTCTTTGCGCAATTTTTAGTTTAGTTTTTTAGTTGTCCGCACTAAACATAAAATATTGACATCATCATAAAAAGAGAATCAGCCTATTTTTCACCGTCCATATTGTGGATATAATTGACGACAACCGTCAGGATGGAAAAAAGATTTTCCGTAGATCTGTTATATGTAAAATAATGCTCATGGTTATTATCAGCATTGTAATAAGCTGATATAAGCATAGCATTAATTCTTGCAGAATAGCGTATGCCAGTTCTTATATTTATGCTTTCTGATATATTTGAGTTAGGATTACCTAACATCTGTGTGGTGCAAGGTCTTGAATCATCTATAGAAGGCTCTGGTGTCGCAAAAACCCTGCATTCATGATTGTATCTGATATTAGAATTAAAACTGGCATCTGGAGTACTTTCACAACTATATGAGTATGATGTGTCAGAAAAAATATTCTCATTAAAAAGGTCACAGGAATAAGCCTGTACTTTATCGAGGTACATAGTTCCCAAAAGAATAGCGATTATAAATATGTAATTAATAAGTCGCAATGTTCTTTTTTTCATCACTTTGAGTACTCCTTTCTTGATTTCTATGTATCATAGCATACATTTTATGCTTTGTCGAACATTTAATGGCATAATTTTAACATATATTCTAAGTATATTTTATAAAGCTATATAAATGTTAAAATGTATCACTTATTCCTTTTTCGACAAAATATGACTATTAACTAGTGGTATAAATATTGTAAATATTTCCTTTGGTGTAATGAGATTTACTAAGGAGCTTATTATTAAAAGAGTGGGATAAAGGCTAAGAAGGGTGAGAAAGATGAACAATATAAAAAGAAAGATATCAATCAGCTTTATTATATATATGTTTATAGCTGTACTGTGTGGATGTAGGGATAATCAGTATGATGTTAATGCAAATGAAGGTGTGCAGCTTAAGGAAATTATAATCGGAAGTGATATTCAGCCGCCTTTTAATTATGTGGATTCTGATGGTAATCCGACAGGTATAGATGTGGAGCTTGCTACAGAGGCATTCAGAAGGATGGGATATAAAGCAGTGTTTGTAAATATAAACTGGGATGATAAGCAGGAGCTTTTATCAAGTCATACTATAGATTGTGTATGGGGAAGCTTTAGCATGAATGGAAGAGAAGATAAGTACAGATGGGCAGGACCATATATGAAAAGCCGTATAGTAATCGCAGTTAATAAAGACAGTAATATATATACGATAGAAGACCTTTGGGATAAAACTGTAGCTGTACAGGCAGCAAGTAAGCCTGAGGAGATGTTTCTTAACATGGCAGACAGCAAAATACCAAGGATACGTTCGCTATTGTCCATGAAAAACAGGGAGCTTACATATCCTATGTTGAGTAAAGGATACGCTGATGCTCTTGCTGTAAATGAGGTTATTATAAATCAGTATATGAAGGATTATAATATGCAGTTCAGAATACTTGAGGAATCATTAGATACAGTTGGTCTTGGCGTTGCATTTGATAAAAATGATACACGTGGCATAGATAGAAGACTCACAGATATACTTATCAATATGCATGATGATGGTACTGAAAAAGAAATACTGGAAAAATACGTAGAAGATACTGATAAGTATCTGGAAGTAGGAGTTTATGAATAAGAAGCATTTTATTGGTAAAAAAAATATAAATATATTTATTATTGAAACGATGATGGGTATGATTCTTATTGCTATTGTAGCTGCTTTTGCAATAAGAACAGATATTGTATCAGCACAGAAAAATCTGTCATATACAGCTGGACATATTAATGACCAGTGTAATAGTGTGACAAGAATTAATCTTGCAGCCGAGACGAAGAGTCTTATGAGGGTTATTGAAAGCGCACAGCAGGTAAAACAGAATATAGTATACGAAAAAAGAATAAAAGAAAATACAGATTATATATTTTCACAGGAATTTCTTAAAAAGAATACAGAAGAATGTTATCTTAGTGCAGTTATATTATTAGACAATAATGGAAAGCCTGTAGCACAGTATTATAAAGATGATATGAAAGCTGTGGAGCTTGATGAGTATATGGAAAGCAGTTCATTATTAGATGTTGTAGATAATGCTTTGAAATCATTTGCAACCAGAATAGACCTAGAGGATGGCTCTTATATAGATATGGCTGCTAAGGGTATGGCAGATGGAACAGGAATAGTTATAACCTGCTATCATACATCGACAGAATATGCTGATGATTACAATCTGTCTTTTGATCATATATTGTCTGGATATTATGACAGCGAGGGTGGAACAGTTGTTGTAACAAGTGGAGATAAAATAATATCATCTAGCAATGAAGATATGATAGGTAATAGTGTTGATGATTATATTATATTAAAGAAAATAAAGGATTCAGATGAGAGCGGAAAGCTTATGCACGCACAGAGCAGCAAATCACCTTATAATCATGATTTTGGTCTTATGAAGCGGGGAAGGAATTATTATGTATATATATATCTTCCAGAGAGAGCTATATTTGATAACACAATATCGCATATAATATATACATTTGCTATATTTATGTACATAATAGTAATATATAATATGTTAAGATGGAAAACAGCACAGATTTATGAAAAAAACCAAAGCGAACTTTCACAACAGTATGCTTCTGAGCTTGCCAAAAAGAATGAGCAGTTAAAGGAAGCTATAAGCAGGGAAGAACAGGCAAATGCGGCTAAATCTGATTTCCTTTCGAGGATGACACATGATATAAGAACTCCTCTTAATGGAATTATCGGACTTTTAAAGATAGATGAGAAACATATGACAGATACAGCACTGGTTAATGAAAACAGGAAAAAGATGGAGGTTGCTGCCAATCATCTTCTTTCACTTATCAATGATGTTTTACAGATGAGCAAGCTTGAGGATGGAGATATAGAGCTTGCCAATGAGGTTGTTGATCTTAACCAGCTAGCAGGGGATGTAATCACGATTGTAGAACAACGGGCGGCAGATGCAGGTGTTACACTAGAATATGACAAACCATCAGAAAATATGTTTTATCCTTATGTATATGGCAGTCCGCTGCATTTAAGACAGATATTTCTTAATATATATGGAAACTGTATTAAATATAATAAAGTGGGGGGATATGTTAGAACTGATTTTTCGTGTGTATATAAAACAAGTGATAAGGTTTTATATGAGTGGACTATATCCGATAACGGAGTGGGAATGAATGAAGAGTTCTTAAAACACATATTTGAACCCTTTGCACAGGAAAAATCAGATGCGAGAAGTATATATCAGGGTACCGGACTTGGGATGGCTATAGTAAAAAGACTTATAGATAAGATGGATGGAACTGTGAAAACCATAAGTAAAAAGGATGAAGGCACAACATTTGTTATAAGAATTCCGTTTAAAACAGCAGATGTACAAGATGTGAAGAATAATACCAGTGAAGAACTTATCACACATAAAAAGTCAGAAAAAGAATATATGACAGGATATGCACAAAAGAATACAGGTGAAGCACTAGATATTACAGGTGTACGTCTTTTACTTGCTGAGGATAATAAACTCAACCAGGAGATAATAGAAACATTTCTTAGGGATGAAGGGGCTTTAGTTAAGATCGTTTCTGATGGACAGCAGGCTGTAGAAGAGTTTGGTAGGTGTAAGGAAGGTACATATGATGCCATACTCATGGATGTTATGATGCCTAAGCTTGATGGAATGACAGCGACAAGATTAATAAGGGCTATGGACAGAGAGGATGCCAGGGTGATACCAATAATAGCCATGACTGCAAATGCATTTGAAGAGGATGCTAGAAAATGTATAGCAGCAGGCATGAATGTACATATGGCTAAACCACTTGACCTTGATGAGGTTATAGAAGTCATTGCCAGACTATGTAGTTGAGATTAGGAAACGTAAAAATATAAGAAATGTATATAGACAGGAAAAGTGAAGAGTCAAAGAAAAAGGTTGCAGATTATTACTGTGTGGGATAATATGATATCAGCATCAGGATATTTATTCCTGACATATTTATATAGGTTATAAGAGAGGCTGATAATGAGCGAAACAATACATCCACATGGACACTATCATTCACCTGAGGCTAAAAAGAAACAGCTTAACAGAATATCAAAGGCTATAGGACATCTTCAGCATGTAAAGACAATGATTGAAAACGATGATGATTGTGCTGATGTACTTATCCAGTTAACGGCAGTTAATTCAGCATTACATAATCTTGGTAAAGAGATTATTAATGAACATATGACACATTGTATAGTACATGCCATTGAAAATGGTGATATGAAAGCAGTAGAAGACTTCCAGAAGTCTGTTAAAAAGTTCTTATGATTATCCCCCTACCCGGCTTGTGCAAGTGTAAAAATTATATATAATATATTGATAAGGTTTAATGTCCCAGATAAAACATTCAGATATGCTGTATAGTTAAGGTATCTGAAAAAGATTTGTTTGGGACATTTGTATTGTAAAAGAAATAAGGATTTGGATATATGGCTGAATATATTAAAAGTAAAAACAGGAAGAAAAGTATAGCAGCAGCTTTGCTTGTATTAATAGTACTGCTAATGACAATAGAATGTCTTTTTGCAGGCTCTGCAAATATGACCTTCATGGATTGCATACATGCACTTTTAAGAAAAGGAACACCTGCACAGATTAGGATAATATGGAATATAAGGGTTCCACGTGTGCTTGCAGCACTTATAGCAGGGGCAGGACTGTCTGTATCAGGGCTTATTATGCAGACAACACTTAACAATCCTATGGCCTCACCATCTACATTAGGTGTATCTAATGCAGCTGTGTTTGGTGCTAATCTGTCCATCATAGCATTTGCAGGTGGCTTTTTATCAACAGGAAACAATATAAGTAACTATACATCAGGTATTAATCCATATGCAGCATCACTTATGGCTTTCATATTCTCAGTGCTTTCAGTGCTTGTTATACTTGGATTATGCAGGATACGTTCGTTTGATCCGGGTGTTGTAGTACTTGCCGGGATTGCTATCGGTTCTGTCTGGACTGCTGCCACAACGATACTTCAGTTTTATGCAACAGATGTAGGTCTGTCGGCAGCTGTTATATGGAATTTTGGTGATCTTGGGAGAGCTACTTATAAGACAGATGTGATTATGTTTGTTGTCGTGGCAGCAGGATTTTTGGTGTTTATGATACTATCATGGAGATATAATGCACTACTTAGTGGTGATGTTGCAGCTAAAAGTGTAGGAGTAAATGTTGAATTATTAAGATTCATATCGCTGCTTCTTAGTTCTGTTATAGTTGCGGTATGCGTATCATTTCTTGGGATAATAGGCTTTGTTGGTATTATCTGTCCGCATATAACGAAAAAAATATGGGGACAGAATCACCACTATTCCATACCTGTGTCAGCGCTTACGGGAAGTCTTTTACTTTTGTTTGCTGATACAATATCAAGAAGCATAGGAAATGGTTCGGCTCTGCCAGTAGGAGCCATAACCTCACTGCTTGGTGCACCTTTTTTTGTTGCAATTATATTTTCACGGAGGTGCAATAATGTTTAAGATAGACAATCTGTGTTACAGATATAAAAAAACATCCCCATATGTTCTTGATGGTGTATCTTTAGAACTTGAAAAAGGTGAAATAGGAATAATGCTGGGCAGAAATGGAGCAGGAAAGACTACACTTTTTAACAATATATTAGGAATAAGCAGACCTGTGTCAGGAACTATAAGCTATGATGGTATTGATATGACTAAGGCTTCAAGGAGCCAGAGAGCGAGGAAAATAGCATATGTACCACAGAATATACAGTTTGGTACATTATCAGTGTATGATTCTATAATGCTTGGACGGCTTTCATATTTTGGAGTAAGGGCAGCAGATAGTGACAGAAGGGTTGTCGAGAATATAATAAAAGAGATGAAGCTTGAGGAACTTGCAATGCGCAGTGTTTCAGAGCTGTCAGGAGGCGAGAGACAAAAGATTGCTATTGCAAGAGCCATGGCACAGCAACCTGGACTTATAGTGTTTGATGAACCGACGGGAAATCTTGATCCTGCCAACGAAGAACTGATTATTCTTGAAGCAAGGAAGCTTGCTAAACAAAAAAATATATCTATACTGTCATCTCTGCACGATATAAACCAGGCTTTATATTTCGGCGATAAGTTTTTCTTCCTTAAAGATGGAAAAATAAAATATGCCGGTTCACATAATATAGTTACAAAAGAGCTCATAAAGGATATATACGATGTTGATGTAAAGATTATTATGGTGGATGACAGAAAAGTTGTAGTCAAGAATCCCATGATGACAATAATCTCATGATGATAAAAAGGAAAGGGCAAAATAATATGAAAAATATGAAGAAAAGTAAATTAATCAAAAAGGTGGCTGCATGTCTTATGGTTGTTGTATCCATATTTGCCATGAGTGCATGTAAAACAACTTCTGATAATAGTACAGGCACGACACAAAATCAGGCAGAGCTTACAATAACAGATATGATTGGAAGAAGTGTTACAGTTAAGCCGGGAAGCTATAAAAGAGTTGTATGTATAGGTGCCGGAGCGTTAAGAATGTATAGCTACGTTGGAGATGTCAGCCTGTTGTGTGGTGTTGAAGATATAGATAACACAACTCTTAAGGACAGACCTAAAATGTTTGATTCAGTAGCAAGACCTTATGTTATGGCATATAGCGAAAGCTTTAACAAACTGCCATCCTGTGGTGTTGGAGGCCCTAATGCACAGACAGCGGAAGCAGAGAAGATTCTTTCATGTGACCCTGATATAGTTATATCAGAGTATGAGGATGTAGAAAAAGAAAATGCACTTTATGAACAGCTTGGGGTACCTGTTATTACTTTAAAGGCAGGAGTTAATGGTGTGTTTGATGATTCATTTAAGGAAAGCATGGAGCTTCTTGGTAAGATATTTGAAAGAGAAAATGAGGCAGAACAGCTTACACAATATATAGATGATCAGAGAAAACAGATAACAGAAAGAACTGCTGGTATTGAAGATAAAGATAAACCATCTGTATATATATGTGGTCTTGGTAACTGGGGAACAACCAATCATCTTATGACAGCACAGAATTATGTATCATTTAATATAGCAAATGTAAAAAATGCGGTAACAGGACTTGCAAAGAATGGTATTCAGTCTATAGAAGAAGAGAAATTCACAGATATCGGAGCTTCAATAGATATAATGATTATTGATGCAGCAGCTGTTAAGAATATTAAGCCATTATATAAGAATAATCCGGATATGTTTAATACATGTAAGGCATGGAATAACAATGAGGTATATCTTGAGATGGCATATAATGCTTATTATACTAATTATGAAATAGCTCTGATCAATACATGGTATATAGCTAAAACAGTATATCCTGAATTATTTAAGGATGTTGATATAAAAGAAAAAACAGATGAGGTTACTGAGGCATTTTTAGGAAAAACTATGTCAGATGAGATATTTTCTGCACCGTTAAGCTTTGGTGGATATAAGAAAATAGATACCGCAACATTCTTTAACTAAATGAAATAGTGTGTAGAAATGAAGAATGGAGGACTATAATGATTGATAAGAAAGAGGTTATAGAATTCTTTGATAAATGTGCACCAGGCTGGGATGCCTGTATGATAAGAAATGATGATATTATCCAAATGATCCTTGATAATGCCGGTGTAAAAAAGGATAGCAAAGTTCTTGATGTAGCCTGTGGAACAGGAGTACTTATACCTGATTATTTATCGCGTGACGTAAGCGCTGTTACAGCCATAGATATATCTAGTGAAATGATTAAAATAGCACAGAGTAAGTTTAAAGATAAAAGAGTAGAATTCATCTGTGCAGATGTCATGGAATATGATTTATGTGATGGCTATGATTCGGTTGTTATATATAATGCGTTTCCACATTTTACACAGCCTGACAGACTTATAGAAATATTATCAGGAAAGCTGAAGGCTGGTGGAAGAATAACAGTGGCACATGGCATGAGCCGTGAAAAGATAGATGCACATCATAAGGGCCGTGCATATAAGGTGTCTGACGGACTTATGGAGGCAGACAGGCTTGCAGATATATTTAAAAAGTACACTAATGTAATAAATGTTATATCTGATGATAATATGTATCAGGTAGTTGGAGAGGTATTTTAATAAAATATAAAAAATATTTAAAAAGTGCTTTACAAATATGTATTTATAATGTAATATATATCAAGTCGGGTGACCGATATAAAACATATGAATACATATGAGCAGGCAGTCGTGGCGGAATTGGCATACGCGCTAGACTAAGGATCTAGTCCATATTGCT
>ENA-OPWR01003118-OPWR01003118.1-human-gut-metagenome-genome-assembly--contig:-NODE-3118-length-10574-cov-1.742371_pt1 | contig 10574 bp, 6 predicted proteins | sample MGYA00241507_ERZ502006 | MGnify/ENA primary metagenome ERZ502006 (study PRJEB25962, sample SAMEA2043041) | human gut metagenome | biome: human gut; feature: human-associated habitat; material: faeces... | reverse complement strand
CTTTAGAAGTCGTACTGAACACCGAACGCGTTCCCTACCGCATCTTCCCCATCTTCAAAGAGGCCCCTCGCACCACCGATGGCAACACGGCACCGATCAAGAAGGAACCCACATTCGCCTTCGATCGCAAGGTTCTAGCCAAGCTTGCAAAATACATCGAGGAAGAGCATTTCGATATAGTGCACTGCATCAACTACGATGGCCTTTACGGGGCATTAGCAGCAGCCGCTGCGAACGTTCCCAGCATTTTCCATCTTCGCTCGTCAATAAGAACAGGAGCAATGAGCGACGAAATCATAACCGATGCGCTTAGCCGGGTTGGCGCAATATATGCTGCATCTGACACTGCCGCACGTACGCTCTCAAATAGATGCCCCCGTGTTTCCGCGCAAGTCATCTACGACGGCGCCGAGCCCCATAAATTCTATTCCCTCCACGGACGCACGAACCTCGATCATCTCGGAGCGGTATTCTGCGTCGAGGCACTGACGAAAAGCGCCGCAGAAATCTTATCCTCCGCCCTTGCCGCTGTTAGTGAGCTAACGCAGAAGCGATCTGGCACAACCTGTAGCATCGCTATCATTGCGGAAAGACTCGACGATAATGCTATGGTAATTCTTCAGAGCACTATCGCGGAAAAGGAGCTTTCGGGCTCAGTTGGAGTGTTCGGTAGCCGCAGCGACATGCCAGAGCTCTGGCACTGCAGCGATATCGCCCTCATGATCTCGGACGAAGACCTCTCCGTAAGCACCGGCGTTGGCGCCATGATGGCCGGAGTGCCTCTTCTCTGCGCAGCAAACAATCCCTGTAGCGAGATTATCGAGAATGGTGCGACGGGCTGCATCTTGGCGGAAACCAATCTCGCAACAATCGAGAGCGCCATCGAGGACGTGATAGACAACTCCGCTCCTACCCACAAAATGTCAGTAGATGCCCAACAAGTCGCACGTTTTTGCTACACGCTCGAGGAAACCGCCCGAATAATCCATCAACTGCATAAAGACTTCTTCCGAATTTGGTGTAGCGGAGCATCAGAAATACCACGACTAACACTACCAGTGCCACAACCACGGAAATACGGATAAACGGTACCTGTACCACGCCTTTACCATTGACATAAGATCCAAACGGAAGTTTGATCTTGGCATTTGCAAGTTTTACAAAAAATTCATTGCTGCTGATCGATACCTGATCCGTACAGATCACAGCCGTCATACCTCTTGCGAAGAACATTCCCGCCATCGTCACAATAAATGGCTGGATATTTAAATATCCGACACAGAAACCCTGTACAATTCCAAATACAACGCCGATCAAAAGGACCAGAATACAAAGAACCACTGCGTTCATGTTCCATCTCTCCATTCCGACCGCAAGAAACATACAGTCCATAGCTACAAGAGAACCAACCGAGATGTCGATTCCGCCTGTCAGCATAACACATGTCATTCCACAGGTAATGCATAAGAGTCCCGCATTATTGATCAGTACATTTAAAAATGTCTGCAGGTGTGTAAATCCCTTATTTGCATAAATCGCACATCCGACTGCATACATGACGAAGAATAAAACGATTGTGATGATCAAAAGTACCGTGTTTCCATTCATTTTCTTTTTCTTCATTATGCGACACCTCCTTTTGCCAGCTGTCTTTTTGCAGACATCTTTTTCATATAATCCTTAAACGGAGGCGCCTGGATCGCAACGATGATGATAACAATGACCGCCTTGTATACCGGTGCCTGTTCGGTGGAAACACCCAGCGCATACAGTGTTGTCGTGATCGCTTGGATCGTATATGCACCGATAATAGAACCGGTAAGACGGAACTTTCCGCCGCCAAGACTGTTACCGCCAAGTGCAACTGCAAGAATTGCATCCAGCTCAAAGTTTAATCCGATATTGTTAGAATCTGCAGAACTGATACGGGAAGATGCCACAATTCCGGCAATTCCGGCGCAAAGTCCACAGACAATGTAGCATAGGAAAATAATTCTTTCTGATTTGATACCTGCAATACGGGAAGCCTTTTTGTTGATACCAACACTCTGTACATATAACCCCAGCGCCGTCTTTTTTAGTATCAGGGAAGTGATTATGATACATACGGCTGCCACAACAATCGGTGTCGGGATAAATCCAAGATATCCACCAAAAATTTTAAAGGAATCCTCTCTTACATACACAATCATATTGTTACATAATAACAGACCGATTGCTCTTGCTGCCGAGAATAAAATAAGCGTTGCGACCATCGGCTGTACATTCAGATACGATACTAAAAATCCGTTAAATGCACCGCAGACACATCCGATCAGGATACCGCCAAGCACTCCGATGATAAGCGGTCTCGCCAGTTCATTCGTGGAGGAAACTCCATAGCCTGCAAGCAGCATACAGCAGAACGACGCTGCCAGTGACATGACCGAACCAACGGAAATATCAGTACCTGCAGAACAGGATACAACCAGAGTCATTCCGATCGCAAGGATCGCGATCTCACTTCCACGGTTTAAGATATCGATCATACGTCCATACAATACTCCGTTTCGAATGGAGATCGTAAAGAAATTAAATGCAAAATTTCCCGATGCAACATCGTAAATGATATTTACCGCCATTACCAATAACATACAAAAGATAGGCAGAAACAGCGGTTTGCTGATCAGTTTCTTTATATTATTCATTTGTGCCACCTCCTGCGATCGCCTGCATTACATGTTCCTGTGTCAGATTATCCGTGATCTCACCGACTTTTTCCCCATCTCTTAATACGACAAGTTTCGAACAGGTTCGAAGCATCTCTTCGATCTCAGAAGAAATAAAGATCAGGCTCTTTCCCTCCTCCGCTAACTGGATCACAAGTTTCTGGATCTCTGTCTTTGTTCCGACATCGATACCACGCGTCGGTTCATCTAAAATTAAAAATTCCGGATCGGTCGCAAGCCAGCGTGCTAAGATCACCTTCTGCTGGTTACCACCGGAGAGCTGTTTAATCAGTGTCTCCCTGTTTGCGGTCTTGATCTGAAGAAGTTCTATGTATTTGTCCGCGATCTCGATCTGCTTACTCATCGGCAGCAGTTTGAATATTCCACGTTTTGCCTGCAGTGCAAGAATAATATTTTCCCTTACCGACAGGTCACCTATGATACCTTCTGCCTTTCTGTCATCCGGCAATAGTCCCATTCCAAGGTTCATGGCATCGATCGGAGCATTGATCTTTACTTCTTTTCCCGCCACTTTCAGTTCTCCGGTCTGATTTTTGTCCGCGCCGTAAATAACACGTGCTAACTCACTTCTACCGGAACCTAAAAGTCCGGTCAATCCGACTACCTCTCCCTTATGGATCTGTAAGTCAAACGGTTTGATTTTTCCTTTATGGCTCAATCCCTTTGCATCGATAAACAGCGGTTCCTTTGAAAAGTCTTTCGCCTGCTCTGTTTTTACGGCCGCAAGATCATCAAAATCTTTTCCCATCATTGCCGCAACCAGACGCACCCTCGGCAGTTCTTCGATTGGATATTCCCCGACTAATTTACCGTTTCTGAGTACTGTGATACGGTCACAGACCGCATAGACCTGCTCTAAAAAATGGGTTACAAACACGATTGCAACTCCCTTTTCTTTCAGCTGACGCATCAGGGTAAATAATTTTTCTACTTCATGGTCATCCAACGATGACGTCGGCTCATCTAAGATAAGTACTTTACATTCCATATCCACCGCTCTCGCGATTGCGATCATCTGCTGCAGGGCAAGTGAATATTCTTCCAGATTCTGCGTTACATCAATTTTTATATCCAGACTGTCCATGATCTTTTCCGATTTTGCGACCATGGTCTTCCAGTCGATCGTTCCAAGTTTTGTTTTCGGTTCCCTTCCAATAAATAAATTCTCTGCAACACTAAGATTCGGGCAAAGATTTACCTCCTGATACACAGTGGAAATGCCCTTTTTCTGTGCATCCAGCGTCGAATGATTGACAACCGGACCATCGATGCCCTCCACATGTATTTCTCCTGCCTCAAATGCATTGATTCCTGTCAGACATTTGATCAGCGTAGATTTTCCGGCACCATTTTCCCCCATCAGTGCCATGATCTCACCTTTGCGTAATGTAAGATCCACATGATCCAATGCTTTTACTCCCGGAAATGTCATGGTTATTCCGCGCATGGTCAATACAACATTACTCTCCATCTTCCTTCACCCTTTCTTTAAAATGGGAGAGACCAGATGGTCTCCCCCGCATTTTATGCCATCAGGTTTGATTAGTACTGTGCATCTACGATTTCTTTTGTGACAACGGTCAGATCCTGATCTTCTCCATTTACATTGATCGTAGAAAGGACATCCTCATTTACGAACCAGTGTTCTGTCATGTATACTTCTTTCTCCGGAGTCTCACCAGCCTGAAGCTGTTTGATAACTTCCTCTACGAACGGAGCTGCAAGCGGGTTACACTCAAAGTCTGCATTGATGTCACCGGACATTACATACTCAAGTCCTGCGGTACATGCATCAAAGGAAACAAGGATCACATCACCATCTACACCGTAGGAGATACCAGCTGCCTTCATTGCATCCATTGCACCGAATGCTTCGTTATCGTTCTGGCATACAACAACATTAAATTTACCTTCATAACTCTTGATGTAGGACTCCATGACTTCCTGTCCGCCTGCCTGTGTGAAATCACCTGTCTGGGAATCTAAGATATTCCATCCATTTGCATCTGCAATCTCTTTAAATCCGTCGGTACGTCCGATCGTTGCGGAAGCTCCGGTAGATCCCTCGATCACAAGTACATTGACATCACTGATGCCCTTTGCATCTGTATATGCTTTTAACCACTCTCCTGCTGCAAGACCTTCTGTCTTGAAGTTAGAACCTACCCATGAAACATATTTATCTGAGTCATCGATCGTACGGTCAATGACAATAACCGGAATTCCTGCTTCCTCGCACTCTGTCAGTACAGTGTCCCATCCGGTTGATACGATCGGATCGATGATGATATAATCAACATCCTGCTCGATAAATCCTCTGACTGCCTCTAACTGTACTGCAGAATCATTATCACAGTCTACAAACTGAAGATCGTATCCATTGTCTGCGGAAAAAACACTTAAACAGGAATCTGTGGAAGCGGTACGCCAGTCAGATTCGTGTCCAACCTGTGCAAAACCAATTGTAACCGTATCACCGCTTGCTGCGGAGCTCTCTGTTCCGGCTGCCTCTGCGCTGTCATCTGTCTGATCTGCAGCAGCTGCATCATCTGTTTTTGCTGCGGCATCATTGGATGCACCCGCATTACCTGTTGACGTGTTTGCGCTGTTTCCGCATCCTGCTAACATTGTTGCCCCTAATGCCATACACATTACCATACTCACCAATTTTCTTTTCATTTCAAAAACCTCCCATAGTTTTTTTAGATTTGGTTTCGTTGCTAACCATGGTCTAATTATAACTGTGAGAGGTTTTTATGAATACCGAATTAAATTTGAATTAAGTATAATTTTTTACTAAATTGTGAACAGCTTTCATATATTTCGGTAAAAAAGTGTATTTTTTTTGGAAAAATGTGTATTTTTTATGAACTGCTTTCTGTTCTTACCGGAATTCTTACCCAGACTTCCGTTTCTTCCCCGTAGGTACTCTGCACTTTCAGTCCATATTCCGTGCCATAATGCAACTGGATGCGTTGATTGACATTAAACAGTCCAAAGCCGTCATTTTCTTTTTTCGTATTGCCATCCTCTTTTAACATCGCGCATACTTCTGCAAGTCTCTGTTTATCCATCCCGATCCCGTTATCTTTTACCTTAAAGATCAAGACATCCGCACAACGCTCCGCCGAGACCGTGATATGTCCCTTTCCACGCTTGTTTTTTATGCCATGGTAAAGTGCATTTTCCACTAACGGCTGAAGTGTCAGTTTGATGACCTCATAACCGTAATATTCCTCCGGGATCGCAATCTCATAATCTAAAATGTCCCGGTAGCGGAACTGCTGGATCTCTAAATAGCTGCGGATATGCTCTGTCTCTTCTTTCACGGAGACAAACTCCCTTCCCTTACTCAAAGAAGTCCTGAAAAATGTGGACAGGGAGGACACCATCATTACGACCTCGTCTGTCTTTTTTGACTCGGCAAGCCAGATGATATTATCGAGCGTGTTATATAAGAAATGAGGATTGATCTGCTCCTGCAGCACCCGAAGCTCTGCTGCCCTTAAATTCAACTCCTCCGTATGGATATCTTCCACAAGGTTGCCGATTTTTTCCACCATCTGGTTAAAACTCTTATTTAGCACCTCAATCTCTTCCGGTCCGGTTTTCACCGCCCGGATTCTGAAATCGCCACCCCCGGCAGCCACTGCGGCATCGCACAGCTCCCCGATTGGTTCTGTGATGCCCGTCACGATTTTTCTGCTGACTGCAAATGCACCCACTAAGATCACCAGTAAAATACCGCTCGTGATCGCAATCGCCTGCTCCACATCATTACGAATCCCACCCCGCAGATCCTCCATGTTCATGCTCTCGTAATAAATATAATACTGGATCTGTTCCTGGATCAGCTCCGTCAGCACCCTGATATTTAAGTCCAAACTCTCCATATTTGTCTCATAAGATCCACTGACTAACGCATCTTCCTCAATCTCCTGCACCCTTTTTTCAAGGGTGTCAAGACTCTTTAAAATTCGCGAGAGACGCTGTTTCGCATATGCGGAATCGGCATCCTCTGCCAATTCCCCAAACACCTCTCTCGCCTCTTTGATCATCTTTTGCGGCTTTTGTGTATCGACTAACTCCTCCGCACGTTCCGAATTAACCACGATAATGTACATCACATAGTCGATATCTTCCTTGAATCCGATGTTATATGCATTTGCCTTTGTGATCTTCTCCACAATATGGTCATATTTTGACGATACATTGTTGATCATAAAAAGCAAATATGTGATCATAACCGTTAGTGGGATCACACAGATAAGAAGCAGCAGATACAACCTGTTTTTTAATGAAAATTTTTTTCTTACGTTCATAATTTTTCCTGTTCCTGCTCTGGTCTGTCACTCCTGTTTCTGTATTCCCGCGGCGTACACCCCTGTGTCTTTTTAAACAGGTTACTGAAATAATGTGCATCCCGGAAACCGACTTCAAATGCAATCTCCGTGGTCTTAGTCCCGGTCGTCCGCAATAACTGTTTTGCCTTATCCATGCGCACCTTTGTCAGATACTCAACAAACGTCACTCCCGTCTCCTGTCCGAATACAGTGCTGAAATGGCTCGAACTTAAATTTACCTCCGAAGCGACCATATTTAAGGAGATATCCTCATGATTATAGTTATCTTCTATGTAGGCTTTTGCATGTTGGATCAGATTGTCATATCTGCGTTCCATGCCCTGCTCCCGCAGTTCGATCACTGCCCCGAACAGATTTTTGATGTACTCCCTCGCCTGTCCTGCAGTGCCAAGAAAAATTTCCATCTTCTGCGCATCTTTGTACTGTTCCAACAGATTTTCACTGGTATATCCGCTTTTTTCCAACACGGAGACCGCGCTCACATACAGATCCATCAGCACATACTGACGCAGCAGAACCGACTGTAAGCTACCGTTTGAGATTTTCCGGAAATAATCATCCACAAACCCGGATACTTCCTCTTTTCTTCCTGTATACAAAAACTGTTCCACCTGTCTGCGGTCGATCCCGGACACATTGAGTTCCCCAAGATCTAATGTCTCTTTTGTTTCCATCTCATTTTCTATCTTCTTTACCTGTTCCGTGATCTTATTTTTCTCTAAGGAATACCGCTTTGCAAAAAGAAGATTCGCTTCCTCGTAACATTTTTTGATCTCGCTGAACCGTGTGACCGGTATCCCGTATACCGCGGCATAATCGATCTTATTTTCCCCGCAGAGATATATTTCAAGTTCCTGTTCAATGGCATTTTTCAGCTGTTCAAGCGTCACACCATTTTCCTCTTTCAGTACCAGATGATATTCCCCACAGCTTAGTTTTGCGCAGATCACACTCGAACCGTATGCAAAAAACTGTTCCATATGATCTTCAAATGCTTCATCTTTTTCATAAAACGTCTCCGTCCCGTCCTCGAAAAAGAGCTGTAACATAAGAACATTGTAGCGCTCCGCTGCCAGTTCGATCTCCTGTTCTCTGGCCTCTTTTAACACCTCCGAAAAGGAGTGCTCACCGGATACGATATGTCGGAACAGTCTTCTTTTTGTAAGCGTTCTCTGTTCTTTTTCGTTTTTTGTCTCTTCCTGTCTGCCTCTCCTGCCGTAAATTTTTTCTGCGATCCGCCTGATTGCTTCTAAAAGCTGTGCACTGGTCACCGGTTTCAGCAGATAGTCTTCCACACCGATCGAGATAGCTTCTTTTGCATAATCAAACTCACCATATCCGCTCAGAATCAGGATACTCGTATCCGGAAGTTCCTGTTTTACGATCCGGCTAAGTTCCAGTCCATCCATAAAAGGCATCCTGATGTCCGTGATCAGGATGTCCGGTTTTAGTTTCTGAATCATCGGATACGCGAGTTCTCCATCACCCGCCTCACCAACAAATTCAAATCCTTCCTCCTGCCATGCAATATTATTTCGTATCCCCTCCCGCATTACAATCTCATCTTCTGCCAGAAAAATTTTCAACATCGTTTCTGTTTCCCCCATCATATCTTCTTCCCGGACTCCCCATCCGCTGGAAAATCTATATGATGAAAATAGCACATTCCATAAAATGTTTCAATAAACAACTTTTGAAAAAGACCGGAGCCGCATGATTTCATATAGTGTCCCAAATCATGTCACTCCGGTCTTTTATTATATTATTTCCATCAACAATTTTTATTTTTCCCTATTGTACCGACAGGTAAGAATATCCCATCAGGCTCTCATCCACCGCATGTGCGACCTCACGTCCCTCACGGATTGCCCACACGACAAGAGACTGTCCTCTGTGCACATCACCTGCTGCAAATACATTTTTCACACTTGTTGCATATGCGCCCTCTGCGGTTGAAATGTTCGTTCTTGCATTTAACTCAACACCAAATGCATCAGCGACATATTTCTCTGTTCCAAGGAATCCTGCTGCGATTAGAACCAGATCTGCATCCAGTTTCGTCTCGGAACCCGGCACTTCTGACATTACCATGCGTCCGGTCTTTTCATCCTTTTTGCTCTCTAATTTTACGGTGATAATGCCGTTTAAGTTGCCATTTTTATCTTTTAAGAACTCTTTGACTGTCGTCTGGTAGATACGTGGATCATGTCCAAATACAGCGATCGCTTCCTCCTGACCGTAGTCTGTCTTGCAGACTTTCGGCCACTCCGGCCACGGATTATTCGCCGCTCTGGTATCCGGTGCTTTCGGCATCATCTCGAGCTGTGTCACGCTCGCGCAGCCATGGCGGATGGATGTTCCGACACAGTCGTTTCCGGTATCACCGCCACCGATGATGACCACTTTTTTACCTTTTGCAGAAATATAATTGTTATCTTTCAGGTCGGAATCTAAAAGACTCTTTGTGGTTGCCTTTAAGAAATCCACTGCAAAGTAAATGCCCTTTGCATCACGTCCCGGTGCCTTGATGTCTCGCGGATTTTTTGCACCGCAGGCTAAGATGACGCGGTCATAATCCTTTAATAACTTCGCTGCCTTTACATCTTTTCCGACATTGACGCTGGTTACAAATTCCACGCCTTCTTCTTTCATGATATCCACTTTACGGTCGATCACCCATTTTTCCAGTTTCATGTTTGGAATTCCATAGCGAAGAAGTCCTCCGACTTTGTCTTCCCGTTCAAACACTGTCACGCTATGTCCTCTGCGGTTCAGCATATCTGCCACAGCAAGTCCGGACGGTCCTGATCCCACAACAGCTACTTTCTTTCCGGTTCTGACTTTCACCGGTCTTGCCGCAGCGTATCCTTTTTCGTAAGCATTTTCAATAATACTGTACTCATTCGCTTTTGATGATACTGCATTTCCGTTGAGTCCACATGTACATGCTGCCTCACAAAGTGCAGGACATACCCTGGAAGTGAATTCCGGAAAATTATTCGTCTTTTTTAACCTATAATAAGCCTCTTCCCAGTTGCCGTGGTAAATCAGATCATTCCACTCCGGCACCAGATTATGGAGAGGGCAGCCACTTGCCATCCCCATAATCATCTGTCCTGCCTGGCAGAACGGAACGCCACACGCCATACATCTTGCACCTTGGCGCTCCTGTTCTTCTTTTGACAAAGGTGTGTGGAATTCGCGGAAATGCTTGATTCGCTCCTTCGGTGACTCTGCCGGCTTATCCTGTCTTTCATATTCCATAAATCCTGTTGGTTTTCCCACGTTGTCCGCCCCCTATCTTCTTCCTTCTTTAATTGCGTAAAATGCTTCAATTCTAGCCTGCTCACTGCTCATGCCCTGTTCTTCCATCTGAACGATAGTAGAAAGCATTTTCTCGTAATCAATCGGAATGATTTTCTTAAATTTCGGCAGATAATCGGTAAAGTGGTCCAGAATTTCTTTTCCGCTCTCAGAATTC
>ENA-OPWR01003117-OPWR01003117.1-human-gut-metagenome-genome-assembly--contig:-NODE-3117-length-10574-cov-2.060462_pt1 | contig 10574 bp, 5 predicted proteins | sample MGYA00241507_ERZ502006 | MGnify/ENA primary metagenome ERZ502006 (study PRJEB25962, sample SAMEA2043041) | human gut metagenome | biome: human gut; feature: human-associated habitat; material: faeces... | reverse complement strand
GTACCCGGACGTGGAGTACAGCGAGATGTTTGTGGACAACTGCGCCATGCAGATCGTGAAGAACCCCGCCCAGTTTGACGTCATCGTTACCGAGAATATGTTCGGCGATATCCTGTCGGACGAAGCTTCCATGATCACCGGCTCTATCGGCATGATCCCGTCCTCCAGCCTTGGTGACGGCACCCGGGGTCTGTACGAGCCCATCCACGGCTCTGCCCCGGATATTGCAGGCAAGGACATCGTAAACCCCACCGCCTGTATCCTTTCTGCCGCCATGATGCTGCGGTACTCCTTTGGCATGGCAGCAGAAGCTGATGCCATTGAGAACGCCGTGAGCCGTGTGCTGGACAAGGGTCTGCGCACTGCCGACAACATGAGCGACGGCTGCACCTGCCTTGGCTGCACCGCCATGGGCGATGCCATTCTGGCAGAGCTTTAAGCCGCAGCGCGGGACGATTTGAAATGCGCTCCGCTTCGCTTTGCGCATAGATAGCGGAAAACATATTTTTATCAGAGCAATGCCGGACAGCCAACAGGCTGTCCGGCATTGCTTTTTACGGCTTCGTCAGCTCGTCCAGATTCTGGGTGTAGCAGGGCAGGCAGTGTTCCAGAAACCAGTCGGCTTCCGGGCAGTGCATGGCCTGCAGCGCAGTGCGCTGCTGCGTGAGTGCGGCGTCAAATTCGTGGTTGCCGCTGCGCTGCTCTTCGGTGCATTTGATCAGCGCGCTCAGCCGGTCGGCGGCTTTGAGCAGCCGGATTCCGGCGATGTATTCTTTGACGGCAAGCGCCTGAACGATGTTCCGCCGTATCAGCGCGAGATCAACACCGTATTCCAGCGTTATGCGCTGTTCCCACACCTGAATGTTGCGGAGAATATTGCATTCGGTCTGCACATCAAAAAGCTGGACCGCGCAGATATCAAGCGCAAAACCGCAGAAATGCTCGAGCTGGTTGGTCTGCGCGGCTTTGAAAACCGCGATGTGACCAGTCTTTCCGGTGGCCAGCAGCAGCGTGTCGCCATCGCCCGCGCTCTTGTCAATGATCCGGAAATTCTGCTTGCCGATGAGCCGACCGGCGCGCTCGATTCCGACACCAGTATTCAGGTCATGGACCTGCTGCAGGAAGTTGCCAAAGAACGCCTTGTCGTCATGGTCACACACAATCCGGAGCTCGCCGAGCTTTACGCCAACCGGATCGTCACCCTGCGTGACGGTGTGATCTGCTCCGACACGAACCCGTTTGAGCCGGATTCCGAAACCCTGCTTCCGCCCAAACACAAAAACATGGGCAAATCGTCGATGTCCTTTCTGACGGCGCTCTCCTTAAGTTTTAATAACCTGCGCACCAAGAAAGCGCGGACCTTGCTCACCTCGTTTGCCGGCTCAATCGGCATCATCGGCATTGCACTGATTCTGGCACTCTCCTCTGGTGTCAACGAGTATATTCAGAATATGGAAGAGGAAACTCTCTCCGAATATCCTCTTCAGATCCAGAGCACCGGCTTTGACCTCACTTCGATGATGGTCGGCTCACAGAATGCCGGCAAAGACTCAAAAGATTCCGGCAAAAAGAATGAAATCAAAGTCCAGGAAGTCGTGACCAACATGTTCTCCACCATGAACTCCAACGATCTCGCTTCCCTGAAAAAGTACCTTGACGGCGGTGCGGACGGCATTTCCGACTACACAAATGCCATCGAATATTCCTACTCCGTCACGCCGCAGATCTACCGCGAAAACGGCGATTCCATCCGCCAGGTGCACCCGGACCAGTCGTTCCGCTCGCTCGGCCTTGGCGCAAGCTCCAACAGCATCATGTCATCCATGATGAGCACCAACGTCTTTTACGAGATGCCGGACACCGCTTCCCTGTACGAGAACCAGTACGACTTAAAAGCCGGACACTGGCCGGAAAACTATAACGAATGTGTGCTTGTCCTCACTTCCGACGGCGGAATGAGTGATTTTCTGCTCTACACCCTGGGGCTCCGCGATGCACTCGAGCTGGATGAGATGGTCCGCCAGTTTTTAAATGAAGAAACCGTCGAGACCCCTTCCTCCATCGGCACGTATTCCTACGATGATATCCTCGGCACCACGTTCCGTCTTGTGAACAGCGCCGACTGCTACGAATACGACAGTCAGTATCAGGTCTGGAAAGATAAAAGCGACAACGAAGACTATATGAAAAAGCTCGTTGCCAACGGCGAAAAGCTCACAATCACCGGTATTGTCCAGCCGTCCCCTGACTCTGCCGCCTCTGCCCTGACCGCCGGCATCAATTACCCGGCATCGCTGACCCGCCACGTTGTGGAGGAAGCAAAGAAATCCGAGATTGTGAAACAGCAGATGGCGGACTCCTCCATCGATGTCTTTACGAATCAGGAATTCGGCACCGTGGATCAGAACAGCGGTCTTGATATGGATTCCTTTATCACTGTCGATGAGGACAAGCTGCAGAACGCTTTCCAGTTCGACGATTCCGCACTCTCCGGTGCTTTTTCCGGTGATTCCATGAACCTTGATTTTTCCAGTGCCTTTGCGGACGCCGGAAGCAGCATGGATCTCGCGGGTGCGATTGACCTCAGTCAGATCTCTCTTAATTTCGACGGACTGCCGCAGCTTGATCTTGGCCAGATTTTATCCGGGCTTACTCTCAATGTCAGTGAAGACGGCATGCAGGAACTGGCTTCCAGCCTCATGGAGGGCTATCAGGGCTACGCCTCGGAGCACCCGGAGGCGGATTATTCCCATTTACAGGAGGATTTCGTCTCCTACATCAATTCCACGGAAGCACAGGAAATCCTGCGGCGCCACATCCAGACCATCATTGCAGGCGGCGGTGTTTCCATTACACAGGAACAGATCCAGGAACTCATTCAGCGGATCTTCAAAGGGTATCAGGCATACCTGATCAAGATGGGCTACACCGATCCGGAACAGTTTGATGCTTATCTTGCGGAGTATCTGCAGACCGAAGAAGCTGTTCAGATCATCAACGACTGGATTTCCGAGGTGATGCAGAACAACGGCAATATCGAAATTACATCCGACCAGCTCACTGCGCTTGCGACGGAGCTTTCCAACGGTTATCTCGCTTACGTGAAGGAGAACGGCCTGCCGGATCCGACGGAGATGGGCCAGCACTTTATCGCCTATCTGAACACGGCGGACGGCCAGCAGCGGCTGAACAGCGGTATCACAAAAATCGTCGATCTCGACGGACTGCAGTCCCAGGTTTCTTCTGCGCTCACAAACTACATGGCAGGCGTTATGGGAAGCTACTCCGCTTCTGTCGCCTCGGTTCTGCAGACACAGATCACTTCCGCGATGGAACAGATGATGACGCAGATGGCCTCTGCAATTCAGTCCGAGATGGAGCGCGCCATGACGCAGGTCGGTAATTCTCTTCAGGATTCGATGGGCGATGCCATGAAGATTGACACCGATGCCTTTGCAAGTGCCTTCCAGATGAATATGACTGAGGATGATATGAAGGAGCTCTTCGCTTCTCTTAGTTCTTCCGGCTCTTCCACCTATGAGGGCAATCTGCAGAAACTGGGCTACGCTGATTTTGACGAACCTTCTTCGATCAGCATTTACCCGAAAAACTTTGAGAGCAAGGAACACGTTGTCTCCATCCTCGACGGTTACAATGACACGATGGAAAAAGAAGGCAAAAACGAGCAGGTAATCTCGTACACCGATATGGTCGGCACTCTGATGTCCTCCGTCACGGATATCGTCAACATCATCAGCTACGTGCTGATCGCTTTTGTCGGCATTTCCCTTGTGGTTTCCTCGATTATGATCGGCGTCATCACCTATATCAGTGTTCTGGAACGCAAGAAAGAGATCGGTATCCTGCGCGCGATCGGTGCTTCGAAACGCAATATTTCGCAGGTCTTCAATGCCGAAACCTTCATCATCGGACTCTGTGCAGGACTGATCGGCATCGGGCTCTCGCTGCTTCTGATGATTCCGGGCAACCTTCTGATCCACCATCTGGCGGATACGACGAAGGTCAGTGCTTCTCTTCCGCTCGTCCCGGCGCTTGTTCTGATTGCACTCAGCGTCGTTCTGACCCTGATCGGCGGTCTGATTCCGTCGAAGAAAGCGGCAAAAAGCGATCCGGTTACGGCACTCCGGACAGAATAATCTGATCCTTAAAACACACTTTGCAAGTACGCAAAAAGCGGCCGGCAGAGGCTTTTCAAAAGTCCCGCCGGCCGCTTTTTTCTATCTTAAACTTTTATTTTTCTTCCAGAAAAAATCCATGCTCTGTCCGCACCAGTGTCGTCTCATAGAAGGTCTTTGCGAACTGCACCAGATAAGCAGTATCTTTGGCGCCTGCCGTCTCATACGGGGAATGCATCGCAAGCTGAGCCATTCCGATATCCACGCTTGTCACCGAGACAAGAGAGTTCAGAATTGCGCCGAGCGTGCTTCCGCCCGGAATGTCGGCGTGGTTTGCGAATACCTGGCACGGTACGCCGGCCTTCTCGCAAATCATCTTTGTTACGGCTTCCGAAACAGCATCGGTCGTGTATTTCTGGTTTGCACTCTGTTTGATGACAACGCCGCCGTTCATGTAGACGCGGCTCTTCGGATCGTATTTCTCCGCATGCGCCGGATGGAACGCATGTGCATTATCGGCAGAAACCATAAAGCTTCCCGCAAGATCTCTGTGGTAAGCGATCGTATCTTTTCCGCACGCTGCGTTGATGTGCTGCAGGGTCTCAGTCAGGAACGACGAATCTGCGCCCTGTTTGGTAAGGCTTCCGACTTCCTCGTTGTCAAAGATTGCGCAGACATTAACCTGACCTGTCGCTTTTGCGGCAAGGAATCCTTTTAAGGAACCGAATGCGCTCTGCAGATCGTCGAGGCGGCCGCTGGACAGAAATTCTTTGCTGGCGCCCCAGATAGAGCCCTCCACGCGGTTGTACAGATAAAGTTCCATCGAGAGGATGTCCTCTTTTGCCGTATCCGGCAGAAACAGCTCATAGAAATGATCTTTCGCTGTCTCATCACCGAGAATCGGGAGCATGTCGGTCTGCACACTGTATTTGATTCCGTTGTTGATGTCGCGGTTCAGATGAATCGGCAAATTCGGGATCGTCACCAGATCTCGTCCGGCATCAACCAGCACGGATTTCACGCTGTTTCCGTCACGTACCACCATGCGGCCCGCCAGGGAAAGCGGACGGTCAAACCATGGGGAACGGATCATTCCGCCGTAGCCCTCCACGTTCAGGCGGGTATAATGACCATCCGTCACGAATGGGTCCTCTCCCTTTACTTTAAACGTCGGACAGTCGCTGTGGCTTGCGATGATCTGGTAGCTGGAAAATGCGCTCTCCGGGATCTGGAACGCAATCACCGAGGATTCATTTCTCGTCACATAATATTTTCCGCCCGGAACGAGACTCCATTCTTTTGTCTCCTCCAGTTTTGTATATCCATTTTCGTTCAGCAGATCACCGGCTTCTTTTACCACATGAAACGGGCTTTTGCACCGCATGATAAAATCGAGCAGCTCCTGCGCTGTATTCAGGTATTCCATAGTTTTTCTCCTTTGCATATATTCAAACGCTTCTTCTATTTTATAAAATCCCGCTGTCTTTTTCAAGACCCAAAAACCTGTGGGAACTTACTGTATCACTCGCAATCATCGTTTCGAATCGGATATTCGCAATCCGCTTCGCTACTCGCACATAAAACCAGCCGCTGCTTCACAAAAAAATCCCGCACAGACAGATTTTTATTTTCTGTCGTGCGGGACTTACTTTTTCCGTTTTTTCTGCTATGCAGAAACCTGATTTCCGGTATACAACTGATAATATTTTCCTTTCTGTTCCATCAGCTGATCATGGGTACCGCGCTCAATAATTTGTCCCTGCTCAAGAACCATGATACAATCGGCGTTTCGTACGGTAGACAGACGATGTGCGATAACAAAGGTTGTTCTTCCGCTCATCAGCTTATCCATACCATCCTGAACAATGCGCTCGGTACGGGTATCAATGGAGCTTGTCGCCTCATCGAGAATCAGTACCGGCGGATCCGCAATGGCTGCACGCGCGATCGCAAGAAGCTGCCGCTGACCCTGGGACAGATTCGCACCGTCTCCGGTCAGCATTGTGTCATAGCCCTGCGGCAGACGCATAATGAACCCGTGCGCATTCGCCAGTTTTGCTGCTGCTACAACCTCATCCTCCGTCGCATCGAGCTTTCCGAAGGCAATATTTTCTCTTACCGTTCCCGTAAATAGATGTGTATCCTGCAAAACAATGCCAAGCGATCTTCTCAGATCGTCTTTTTTGATCTTTCCAATATTGATCTCATCGTAACGGATCTTACCTTTCTGAATATCATAAAAACGGTTGATCAGATTGGTAATGGTTGTTTTTCCGGCTCCGGTGGAACCGACAAACGCGATCTTCTGACCCGGCTCCGCAAACAGTGATACATCGTGCAGAACGATTTTATCCGGGTTATAGCCGAAATCAACATGTTCGAATACCACACGGCCCTGCAGCTCGCGGTAATCCACAGATCCATCTGCCTGGTGCGTATGCTTCCATGCCCATTTTCCGGTACGCTCTTTCGTCTCGGTGAGTTTTCCGTTTTCTTCCTTCGCATTGACAAGCGTTACATACCCCTCGTCCAGCTCCGGCTCTTCATCCATCAGGCGGAAAATACGTTCGGCTCCTGCAAGTGCCATAACGATTGCGTTCAACTGCTGGCTGACCTGGTTGATCGGCATGTTAAAACTCTTGTTGAAGGTCAGAAAGCTTGCCAGACCACCGAGCGTAAAGCCACCGACATTGCCAAGGGCAAGTGCACCGCCGACAATCGCACAGACAACATAGCTCATATTTCCAAGCTGTGCATTGATCGGTCCGATGACATTCGCAAACGCATTGGCATTGTAAGCACTCTCATACAGATTGTTATTAATTTCTTTGAATTTTTCGATATTCTCCTCTTCATGACAGAATACCTTGACAACCTTCTGGCCATCCATCATCTCTTCGATAAAGCCGTTGACTTTACCAAGATCCCTCTGCTGTTTTACAAAGAAATTTCCGGAAAATCCGGCCACCTTTTTTGTCACTCCCAGCATGATAGATACCATAACCAGCGTTGTAATCGTCAGCGGGATGTTCAGAATCAGCATACTGACAAAGACACTGACAATCGTGATTGCACTGTTGATGATCTGCGGGATACTCTGACTGATCATCTGGCGCAGAGTATCAATATCATTTGTATAAATCGACATAATATCGCCGTGCGCATGCGTATCAAAATATTTGATTGGCAGCTTTTCCATATTGCCGAACAGATCATTTCTCAGATTCCGCAGGGTTCCCTGGGACACATAAATCATGGTACGGTTCTGAATGAACGCAGCCACAATACCGATCCCGTAAAATCCGGCCACCCGCAAAATTGCGTGGAGCAGCGGGCCAAAATCCGGATCCGGCTGGGTCAGCATCGGCGTGATATAGCCGTCAATCAGCGTTTTCATAAACATCGTTCCCTGTACGTTTGCCAGGACGTTGACAAAAATCGCAATGACAACAGCGATGCAATGTACGGTATAATCCTTTAATGCATATTTCATAATTCTGGTAAAGATCTTCATCGGATTCTTGACCTGCGGTTTCACCCCTCTTGGAGGTCTTGCGCCCGGCCCCTTTACCTGCTGTACTCTCTCTGCCATTCCTTACTCACCTCTCTTTTCGTCAAAGTCTCCGCCGCCACCGGTCTGAGACTCATATACTTCCCGGTAAATTTCATTGGTTTTCAGTAATTCCTCATGGCTTCCAAAACCATTTACTTTTCCGTTCTCCATGACAATGATACGGTCTGCGTCCTGCACACTGGAAATACGCTGTGCAATGATCAGCTTTGTCGTTTCAGGAATCTCGGTCAGGAATGCCTTCCGGATTTTTGCATCGGTTGCGGTATCGACAGCACTTGTACTGTCATCCAGAATCAGCACCTTTGGTTTTTTCAGCAGCGCTCGTGCGATACAGAGGCGCTGTTTCTGGCCGCCGGATACGTTGGATCCGCCCTGCTCGATGTAGGTGTTGTAGCCCTCCGGCATCCGGTCGATAAATTCATCAGCGCAGGCAAGACGGCAGACACGCTTGCACTCTTCTTCCGAAGCATTTTTATCACCCCAGCGAAGATTGTCGAGAATGGTACCGGAAAACAGCACATTTTTCTGTAAAACAACGGCTACTTCATTTCGCAGAGTTTCCATATCGTAGGAACGGACATCCTTTCCGCCGACTTTGATGGAGCCTTCCGTGACATCGTACAGACGGCTGATCAGGTTGACAAGACTCGTCTTCGCACTTCCGGTTCCGCCGATGATACCGATGGTCTCACCGGATTTGATCGAAAGGTTGATATCCGAAAGAACCGGCTCGCCTGCTCCCTTTTTGTAGTTGAAGTAGACGTGATCGAAGGTAATGCTTCCGTCCGGAATATCAAAGTCCGGATTCTCCGGATTGTCGAGATCGCTCTTCTCATTCAGAACCTCGGTAATACGGCGCGCACTCGCAAGGCTCATCGTGATCATAACGAATACCATCGAAAGCATCATGAGGCTCATCAAAATGTTCATGCAGTAGGTCAGAAGGCTCATCAGCTCTCCTGTTGTCAGGCTGCTTCCGACGATCATCTTCGCACCGAGCCAGCTGATCAGAAGAATACAGCTGTAAACGGTAAGCTGCATCAGCGGCGCGTTGAAGGAAAGGTTTTCCTCTGCTTTACAGAAAATTTTGTAGATGTTCTCTGCTGCTTTGTGGAACTTACTTGTTTCATGATCCTCACGCACATACGCTTTTACTACGCGGATGGCGGATACGTTTTCCTGTACGCTCGCATTCAGCTCATCGTACTTCGGAAATGCCTGATCGAAATATTTCATCGCGGAACGCATGATCAAAAACAGACACGTTCCGAGGATAAGAATGGCTACCAGATAAACGCTTGCAAGACGTGCATTGATATAAAACGACATAATCATCGCGATAATCATGCTCGACGGTGCACGCATGCACATACGAAGAATCATCTGATAGGCATTCTGCAGGTTGGTGACGTCTGTCGTCAGGCGGGTGACAAGACCTGCGGTGCTGAATTTGTCGATATTCGAAAATGAATATTCCTGAATGTTTTCAAACATGGCCTGACGCAGATTTCTTGCAAATCCGGCAGACGCTTTTGCTCCATATTTTCCGCCCATGATACCGGCAAACAGACCGATGGCTGCTGCTGCCACCATGAACGCTCCCACCACGTAGATGTGATGGAGATCGCCTTTTTCTACACCGTCATCGATAATGGATGCCATCATAAGAGGAATGATCATCTCCATGATAACTTCCAGAATCATGAAAAGCGGAGTGGCAATGGAGGCTTTTTTAAACTCTTTTACCTGTGCTCCAAGTGTTTTTAACATGATGTCTCTCCTAACATATTTTTTACATTGCTTTTGAGCTGGTCGATGACACGGTAGAAGGTATCGAGATCTTCTTTTGCAATTCCTTCAATTGTCTGTTCTTCCAGAATATCGATCATATCTTTCGTCTTCTCGTGAAGCTCTCTTCCGGTATCGGTCAGCACCAGTTTCTTCAGACGTGCATCATAGGGAACGGACTCCCGTCGGATGTAGCCCTTTTTCTCCATGAGCTTTAAAATATTCGTCACGGTGGACCGACAGATCTTAAACTCCGCCTCGATATCCTTCTGGAAAATATCTTTGTCTTCGTTCCGGCACAGATACCCTAAAATCCATCCGTGCATGGCGGTCAGTTCATCGACCCCCCGCTCTCTGGCGGCTGCCATCAGGTTCCGTGACATCATATTGTCCAGCGTCCGCAGTTCGTGGCCGATTTTTCTTTTTTTACAACACACGCTGCTTTTTTCCTCCTTTCCCCTTTGCTGCCGTCCCCATCTGTTCGTTATAAAACTGTTTGAATAAGGACTGTTCTATAAGCAACTGTTCTATAGATGACTGTTTCATATTAAACAGTTCGCTATAGAACATTCTAGGAGGTTTTGTGGGAAATGTCAACTTGTTTGCGTAAAAAATTTGAAAAAAATGCTCCGGATAAAAGTTTTTCACTTTCCGCCCGGAGCATTCCGCTCGTTTATTCTTCGATTTTTCTTCTTAAATAGCTTCCCACCATATGGGAAAAGTTGCGGATATCGCGCGCATACGCGAAATCCTTGCCGAAAATCTTCTGCTCCGCCACAAGTTCCGTCTCCTCACCTACGAACACTCCGAGCACCGAAACGCCCTGCTGCCTGAGGCGCCGCACCTCGGTTGCCGTGTCGTGCAGCGCATAATCATCCCGGTACGGCTTTGGATTTCTCGCATTCGGCCGGTTCACCAGCACATCGTACGGCTTTCCGTCGCTTAAGAGGATCAGCAGCTTCCGGTCCTCCTGGCGTTTTAAAAGATCTATCCCCGCAGCCTTGACAGCAAGCCCGTCGCGATTGTTTGATGATGTAATATACTCAAAAATATTGCTGTTCTTCTCCCGCGGATCG
>ENA-OPWR01003106-OPWR01003106.1-human-gut-metagenome-genome-assembly--contig:-NODE-3106-length-10589-cov-2.885514_pt1 | contig 10589 bp, 9 predicted proteins | sample MGYA00241507_ERZ502006 | MGnify/ENA primary metagenome ERZ502006 (study PRJEB25962, sample SAMEA2043041) | human gut metagenome | biome: human gut; feature: human-associated habitat; material: faeces... | reverse complement strand
CGTTACAGTATCCAATCTGTACCGGCAGTCCGCCGTATACGCTTCTCCTTAAAACTTCACACACCTCAAGCGCTTCAAGGGATGCATCAGACGGTTCGTAAATGACATCGTCCGGCAGCGGTGTCTTTTGCATTTTCTGTAAAAGCTGCGCTACGTCCAGCCCCTCAATAACCTTTCCGTACTCCTTAAATTCCTTTTCTTTCACACTGATAATTTCCATCGTTTCTCCATTTCAGATAAATATTTCTGTCAAATACAACATTGACATAGGTTGTTAAACTTTAGAGCTTTTAGAAAAGTGTTTTTTAAAAGCTTTTATTATTTTAACACCTATGTCAATGTTTTTCAATCATTTTCTATTGTTTTTTTATGAATAAAGTATGAATTTTTATTCATTTTAATCGTTGTTTTCCGGTGTATGCCACTTCCAGTCGCGTACCTCCGGTAAATCCATGCCGTATTCGCTGATGTACTGCTTATGTGCTACAAGTGTGTCACGCATTTTCTGAAGCAGGTACGCGCCCTTGTTTCCAAGCTGCGGCAGCGCATTGACAGTGGCTTCTACCAGATGGAAACGGTCGATTTCATTCTGGACACGCATATCAAACGGTGTTGTAATCGTTCCTTCTTCCTGATAGCCGAATACGTGCAGATTTCTGTTGTGTCTGTAGTATGTCAGTTCATGAATCAGTGTCGGATAGCCGTGGAATGCAAAGATAATCGGCTTATCCTTTGTAAACAGTGCATCATAGTCCGTATCAGACAATCCATGCGGATGCTGTGTATTGGACTGCAATTTAAACAAATCGACAACATTGATGAAACGAATCTTTAATTCCGGCAGATTGTCGCGCAGAATGGTGACTGCCGCAAGGGCTTCCATGGTCGGTGTTTCACCGCAGCCGACTAAAACTACGTCCGGTTCCTGTCCCTGGTCATTGCTTGCCCACTCCCAGATACCGACACCCTGTGTACAGTGCTTTACAGCCTGTTCCATGGTCAGCCACTGTGGTCTTGGGTGCTTTGAAGTTACCAGTACATTGACATAATCACGGCTTCTGATACAGTGGTCAAAGCAAGATAACAGGCAGTTTGTATCCGGTGGCAGATACATTCTGACAACGTCTGCTTTCTTATTGGCAATGTGGTCTAAGAAGCCCGGGTCCTGATGTGTAAATCCGTTGTGGTCCTGCTGCCATACATTAGAAGACAAAATGAGGTTTAATGAGGCAATAGACTGGCGCCACGGAAGCTGTGAACATACCTTTAACCATTTTGCATGCTGTGCCGCCATGGAATCCACGATTCGGATAAATGCTTCGTAGCTTGCAAAGAAACCGTGACGTCCTGTTAAAAGATAACCTTCCAGCCAGCCCTCGCACATATGCTCTGACAGCATAGAGTCCATAACACGTCCGTCTTTTGCAAGGAATTCATCATTGTCCTTTAATGCATTGTTCCAATCCCTGTTGGTTGCTTCAAAAATTTTACCCAGTCTGTTAGACATCGTTTCGTCCGGTCCAAAGATACGGAAGTTTCTGGTCTTTTCATTGAGCTTAAAAATATCTCTGATAAATCCGCCCAGCTCAATCATATCCTGACCTTCTTTAGCACCCGGTGACGGAACATCTACTGCATACTCCCTGAAATCAGGCAGGCGTAAATCCCGTAACAGTTTACCGCCGTTTGCATGCGGATTGGCACTGATTCTTGAATCCCCTTCCGGTGCAAGTGCCTTTAATTCCGGAATCAATCTTCCTTCTTTATCAAACAGTTCTTCCGGCTTGTAGCTTCTTAACCATTCGTCTAACATCTGTAAATGTTCCGGTCTATCCATCATAATCGGAACCTGATGCGCACGGAATGTTCCTTCGATTTCCTTTCCGTCTACAACCTTCGGTCCTGTCCAGCCCTTTGGTGTACGAAGTACAATCATCGGCCAGAACGGTCTTTCAGTCTTGCCGTTTTCCCTTGCCTCCTTCTGAATCTGATGGATTTCTTCAATAACCGTATCCACGGTTTCTGCCATTTTGCGGTGCATCGTCATCGGGTCATCGCCTTCTACAAAATAAGGCTTCCAGCCGCAGCCGTGGAAAAAGCTTTCAATCTCATCATGTGAAATTCGTGAGAAAATTGTCGGGTTGCTGATTTTATATCCATTTAAGTGAAGAATCGGAAGCACTGCACCATCTGTTACTGGATTTAAAAACTTATTGGAATGCCATGCTGTTGCAAGCGGGCCTGTTTCTGCTTCACCGTCACCAACAATACAGGTTGTAATCAGATCCGGATTATCAAATACAGAACCAAAAGCGTGTGCAATGGAGTAACCCAGCTCACCGCCTTCATTAATAGAACCCGGTGTTTCCGGTGCTACATGGCTTGAAATACCGCCCGGAAACGAGAACTGCTTACACAGCTTTTTTAATCCATCCATATCTTCGCTGACATTCGGATAAACCTCACTGTATGTACCCTCTAAGTAAGAGTTGGATACAAAGAAGTTGCCGCCGTGTCCCGGACCTGAAATCAATACCATATCCAGGTCGTACTTTTTAATCGCACGGTTCATGTGGCAGTATACAAAATTCTGTCCCGGAACGGTTCCCCAGTGTCCGACAATCTTTTTCTTGATATGCTCCGGCTTTAACGGTTCGCGAAGCAGTGGATTATCCAGCAGATACAGCTGGGCTGCTGATAAATAATTTGCCGCTCTCCAGTACGCATTCATTTTTTCAAGGTAAGCATCTGTCAAAGGCTGTTTTTCAACGCATGTCGTTTCTGTGTTCATGTAAATCTTCCTTTCTTCCTGTTGATTTCATTTCAACGTTTTGTAAAATGTTTTTACAAAAGCCATTTACATAATATCACACAACCGCCCAATGTCAATATCTTCTTTTATGAAACTTTTCCGATAAATTTTAGAATTGTGTCACCTGTTGCCTGCACCCGATACGGGATTCTGGGCGGACATCAGGGATAACAGTGTCGTCTTTCCCGCACCGTTTCTTCCTATCAGTCCGTATATCTTACCCGGTTCAAGCTCCAAATTCACATTTTTTAAAACTGTCTTTTCTTTATAGCTTTTTCCTGCATTTTTACAAATCAGATTCTCCATTTACTTTCCCTCCATAATCATCTGCACCAGTTCCTGTTTCGTGATACCAAGGCTCTGCGCCTCAGCAAGCATGGACGCAATATAGTCCTGATAAAATGCATCTTTTCGTTTTTTTTGAATCACTTCCTTTGCTCCCTTCGCCACAAACATACCAATTCCTCTTTTCTTGTATACAATCCCTGCTTCAACCAGAATGTTGATTCCTTTTGCGGCAGTTGCCGGATTAATGGCATACAGCTTCGCCAGTTCATTCGTACTTGGCACCCGTTCTTCTTCGCAGAGTATATCCCGTAAAATGTCGTTTTCAATCATTTCACTAATCTGGATATATATTGACTTTTCCTGTGTTAAAATCTCATTCATTCTGCTCCTCATTCCTTATGCTATTTAACCGCACACCGGCGGATATAAAAATTTGCTCCTGCTTACATCAATCGCATGAATGTTATTTTATCTTGCGCAGTTACATGGTTAATTAGTTAAGTAACTAACATATGAACTAAAAATAGCACTTGAGGTCTTTACCGTCAAGTGCTATTTCTTTATTTTTTCCACAATGTTTTATACGATGCGCCTTCCACCAGCACTTTCCGCAGTCTGCCCGGCTTTTCAAGCACCTTTTTCATAAGCAGATAAGCTGCCCCGCCGTATGCCGAACCGAATACGACACTTGCCAGTACATCGGTCGGATAATGAACCGTCAGATACAGTCTTGAAAATGAAATGAGTGCCGCAAGCACCAGTGCGCCGATGCCTTCTTTTTTATTCCACAGGCGGATTGCCACCGCCGCCGCAAAGGAGGCAGAGGTATGTCCTGACGGAAATGACCAGTCGTAAATCCTGTCAAAGACCCGGTAGAGATTTTCAAAGGTCGGGTCTGCATGAAACGGACGCACCCGCTGGTACAGATTTTTCATGATGCCGTTACAGATAACCAGCGAAATGAGCAGTGCCGCAACCACGGTCGCACCGGTTTTCCGGTAACGCTTCGGCAGCACAAACAGCATTGCCGCCGCAATCACCCAGCAGCGCAATCACCAGCCAGATCAATCCGCCGTTTCCAAGACAGGTAATCTGATACATCAGAAAATCCAGCACCGGATTATGCAGTTCTTCAAACCAGTGCAAAATTTTTAATTCCATACGCACCTTTCCGCAGCTTTAATCTGCAAATACAATAACATTTTCATTCTTTTCCTTGCAGGCAGGCTCCTGTGCCGCGTAACCTAAGTCTACAATGCCCCATACGATATGGTTGTCCGGCACACCGAACTTCTTTAATTCGGCACGTACCTGCGGCTCGTCACAGATTTCCTTTAACTGGTTAATCCAGCAGGAACCAATGCCAAGCTCCTGTGCCATCAGGAACATATTCTCCATTGCACAGGCACAGTCTGCAAGTCCGTTTGTATTGTCTTTTTCATTGGATGCCAGAATAATGACATCCGGGTCGTAAAAATTGTAACTTTCCGGGCGGTTTAACGTTTCCCTTACCACCTTTGCCAGTTCCTGTATGTTTTCTTTTTTACGGATTACCGTAAACTGCCATGACTGTCGGCTCATGCCGCTCGGTGCGTAAATTGCCGCCTTTAAAATAGTATCTAAGTCTTCTTTGCTGACCGGTCTGTCTGTATATGCCCGGCAGCTTCTTCTTGTTAAAATATTGTCTAATACCGCATTGTTACTCATTTGACACTACCTCGCTTTCCTGTGCGTTCTCCATGCCCTTTGCCTTCTTTTTGGCTCCGGCACGTTCACCCTGCGCAACCTGTTCCATATATTTCCTGGTTTCCGCAACTACTACACCGCTTAATGCCACAATGGCAATCAGATTCGGAATCGCCATTAAGCCGTTGAAAATATCTGCAATTTTCCAGACCGCAGATACCGTCATAAACGGTCCGATAAATACACATACAATATACAGCCATCTGTAGCCTTTTACAACCTTTTGTCTGCCGCCGACCAGATATTCCAGACATTTTTCACTGTAATAATCCCAACCGAGAATCGTTGTAAATGCAAAGAATACCAGACACATCATGAGGACAAATGCCGATACCTTAGCTGGAACCGGAAGTCCCTGCTGAAATGCCGCCGTTGTAACCGCAACCCCCTGTAAGCCGACGTTCCATGTACCTGTAATTGTAATGGCAAGACCTGTCATCGTACAGATAATAATGGTATCAATAACCGTTCCCGTCATGGAAATTAAGCCCTGCTGTGCCGGTGAATCACTATTGGCTGCTGCCGCTGCAATCGGCGCACTACCAAGTCCGGCTTCATTTGAAAAGATACCGCGGGCAACACCCATCTGCATTGCCATAAGCATACCGCCGATTGTTCCGCCCGTTACCGCACGCAGACCGAAGGCACTCTGCACAATTTCAACCAGTGCGCCCGGAATTGCCGTAAAATTAAAAATAAGAATCAAAACAACCGCAACCACATAACAGCCTGCCATAAACGGCACAATTACCTGTGCTACGGAAGAAATACGCTGGATTCCGCCGATAATAACAAGTGCCACGCAGACAGTCAGTAAAATACCCGTAATAACAACAGTCCATGAATACGTTCTTCCAAATAAATCAACGGTCCATTCGTTATTGGCATCAAAAAATCCGTTGACTGCACTGGTAATGCCATTAATCTGTGTAAAGGTTCCGATACCTAAAAGACCGACACCTACACCGAAAAATGCAAAAATCTTTGCCAGCCACTTCCACTTGTGTCCCATGCCGTTTTCAATATAATAGAACGGTCCGCCTAAGATATGACCGTCTTCATTGACAACGCGGTATTTCACCGCAAGAAGACATTCTGAATATTTGGTAACTGTTCCGACAATCGCCGCAATCCACATCCAGAACAGCGCGCCCGGACCGCCTGCTACCATAGCCGTTGCAACACCGACGATATTTCCCGTACCGATGGTTGCCGAAAGTGCCGTACACAATGCCGCAAAGCTGGATACTTCTCCGTCTTCGCCGCTTCTCTCATTTGAAAACAGTTCTTTGACCGCCAACGGAAATTTCGTTACCTGAAGTCCTTTTAAACGGAATGTCATAAAAAGTCCGACTGCAAGAATCGCTATAATAAGCGGCAGTCCCCAGATAAAATCATCAATCGTTGTCAATGCGGTATTAATGGTATCTAACATGAATTTTCCCTTATCCTTTCCTGATTAAAACTTTCTTTCGCAATATCATCAAATATGTATTTTGTTCTTATGAAACATATACACCGAAACAAACAGACACACAAACTCTGCCACCGGAATTGCCATCCACACGCCGTTTATTCCAAACAGATATGCCAGTCCGACAATCGCTATCACCTCAACAATCAGTGTACGAAGAATCGACACCACCGCAGAATCCCGTCCGTTGCCGAGTGCCGTAAGATATCCCGATGCAAAAATGTTAATGCCATTTACTAAAAAACAAACCGCAAACAGCCTGAAACCGGACAGCGACATTTCATATAACGCTGTATTATTTCCGACAAAAATGCGCATTGTCCATCCAGCTGCTAATTGGGATATTGCAAATATCACAACGCCTGCTGCCAGAAGAATCCTGATACACATTGCAAACAGCTTTTTTAAATCCGCATAATTGCCCGCGCCGTAATTATAGCTGAAAATCGGTGCAACACCATTTGTAAAGCCCATATACGCGGACGAAAACAGAAAGTGTGCATATAGAAGCACCGTAATCGCCGCAACACCATTTGCACCCGCAAGGCGCATCAGAATGATATTAAAAATAAATGTCGTCACCGCACTTGCGATATTCGTCACCATTTCCGATACCCCGTTGCTCATCGCCTTTAACAAAAAGGACGTATCCCACCGGAACTTCTCAAAATACAGTTTGAGATTCTTCCGGCTGTATACAATCACCGGTACAGCCGCACCGATACCATAACTGATAACCGTTGCAAATGCCGCACCCATCAGTCCGAAGCCCGCACATTTTACAAACAGATAATCCAGACAGATATTGCTGAATCCGCAGGTCAGCGACAAAATCAGTCCGTACTTCGGCTTATCATTCGTCGTCCAGAACGGCATGAATAACATCTGTAACATGGAAAACGGCGCGCCAAGTGCCATGATTGTGCCATACTGCACACAGTACGTAACCAGCGGTTCTCCCTTTGCGCCAAGCGCCAGTGAAATCGGACGCATTGTCAGTGCAAAAAGAATTCCCAGCACCACACCCGAAACCACTGTAAAAAATGCAAGCTGTGTAAACCGCTGTCTGGCAAGACTGCCCTTTCCTTCACCGAGCAGGCTTGCCACAATGGCATTGCCGCCCATGGAAAGCATGACACCGATTCCGTTTAACAGATACACCACCGGATACACGATATTGGTCGCCGAAAGCTGTTCACTTCCTGCAAACTGGCTGATAAAAATACCGTCCGTCATGACATAAATTGAAGTGACAATCATCATGGCAACTGCCGGAAAAACAAACTGTAACAGCCGTGCCGTATTAAATTTCGTTGCAATTGTTAATCTACCCATTTTACCTCCACCACATTTTCATGCGGCTTTTACTCTAAACAATCCCGACTGCCTGTTTTGCAAGCCGGTCTGCCTCTTCGTTTCCGGCAACCCCGGAATGTCCTTTTACTTTGATAAAATGCAGCGTAATCTGATTTTTTACAGACTGCACATAATCGTAGTAGGCAATTGTTCCCTTTTTATTGCGCTTCCACAGTCCCTTTGCCCACATTTCGATTCCCATATAATCGTAATAAATGGACAATTCTTCCAGTCCGAGTTCAACGGCTTTTTCAATCGCCGCCATACTGCCAAGCACCTCGCCTGCCACATTCCTCATGGAAGCCATGTCCGCATCTTTGCCGGACCCCTGCAGTACTTCTTTAACGCCGTCATGGACAAGAAATCCGCCATAACCGTATACATGTGTCTTCTGGTTAAATGAACCATCGACAAACGCATAAACTTCCGGTTCTTTTCCAGCCTGCGCTGTTTCTGCATCTTCTTTAATATACGCCTCTGCCTCCTGCAGGGTTGTAAAACTTTTATATTGTGCACCGGAAAATCCCGTCACCATTGCTTTGCACGTATTCCAGTCCTTATAAATGCCGGGTTTAATTCCCTTTCTTACTGCATAATATTTTACTGCCATTTTTCCACCTTAATAAACTCTGATTACACCTGAAATTTCTTTTACAACAGACATTCCGCTAAAAATGGTCATTGCATCATTGAAGTTATTTTCCTGTACTTCATCGGTAATAATCACCAGTTCCGCGATACCGCCCTTACGGCTCTTTTGTACAACCTGCGCAATGCTGACACCGTTGTTGCCGAGGACACTTGCGATATTGGCAAGAACGCCCGGCTTGTCCTGTGCATGAATCCGCAGGAAGAATTTGCTCTTTGTTTCACCAATCTGCTTGACCGGAAGCTGCTTGTAACAGCTGCAGCCCACTCTGCCGCAGCAATTATAGACAAGATTTCTCATCACATCCACAACATCACCCATCACTGCACTGGCTGTCGGCATCTGTCCTGCGCCCCTGCCCATAAACATTGCATCATCCATCGCATCGGCATGTACAAACACCGCGTTAAATGCGTCTTTTACGCCTGCAAGCGGATGATTTTCATCAATCAGCATCGGATGTACCTTGACTTCAATGCCCTCCGGTGTGTTTCTTGCCAGTCCGAGCAGCTTAATCACATAGCCGAATTCTTTGGCATAACGGATATCATCAGCTGAAATCTTTGTAATACCTTCTGTATATACCTGTGGAAATGTCACACGCGAATTAAACGCAATCGATGCCATAATCGCCATCTTTCGTCCCGCATCATATCCCTCCACATCGGCTGTCGGGTCTGCTTCCGCATAACCAAGCTCTGTTGCCTGTGCCAGTGCTTCTGCATAATCCATGCCTTTTTCGGACATTTTTGTTAAAATGTAGTTGGTCGTTCCGTTTACAATACCCATGACTTCGCTGATACGGTTGCCCGCCATACTCTGCTTTAACGGACGGATAATCGGAATCGCACCGGCAACTGCCGCTTCAAATTCAAGGTCCGCACCGGCTTTTTCTGCTGCAGCCATCACTTCCTGTCCGTGTTCTGCCAACAGATCCTTATTTGCCGTTACAATCTGCTTTCCGGCTTCCAGTGCTTCAATAATATAGGTCTTTGCCGGTTCAATACCACCCATGACTTCAATCACAATGTCAATTTCCGGGTCTTCTATAATTTCTTTCCAGTTATCGGTTAAAACTGCATCCTCAATGCCCTCTCTTTTCTTTGACGCATTTCTTACAAGCACTTTTTTTACGACTAAATCCGCACCTGTCTTTTGTACAAATTCACTTTTCATTTCCTGGCACAACTTATAGACGCCGGTACCGACTGTACCCGCGCCTAAAATTGCCGCATATATTGTTTTTTTATGATTTTCGCTCTGCATTTCTTCCTCCCATCTACCGAAAAAACGGTAATTGGTATCTATTATAGCAAATAAAATGCTAAATGACAATTACTTTAACGTGCTAAACAGAAAAAGCAAGGCGTGTTCACCCTGCTTTCCCTGTATAATATGTGTCGTTACTAAAAACCATTCTGCCAAAAGTATGGCCACTGGATTCCAGCTGCTGTTCCCGATTTTGACCAGATACAATCCCAGCTACTCATTTCCCATGTGTTGTTTTCATTTTTGGTAAAATATAATATAAGCCCCTGCTCTTTTTCCGGTGTTACATAATATACCTTTGACAGTTTTTTTGAATAAGACAATACCTTACATGATTCCTGTTCACTATTCTCATCAAAAAAACCTGTATCTATATAACGATTATAAAATTCCTTTCCATGCAATACCGTCAGCAATTCATTATGAATAAACGGTACTGCCCAAATAAGAATTATTATTAGTACAATTATACCCAGAATTTTTTGTGTTTGTTTCGATGTTTTTTTCGTTTAGATTCCCCTCCTCATTTTATTTATATACTATATGATTAAGATTTTGTTTATCCAAATCACTCTTTCAACACTCTTAATCATAACACCAATATATTTTAAATCATTTCCTAGCATTTTGCCAGTATTTCGTATAAATATATGTACTTTAATTCAAATTTCATATTATTATAAAATCACCTATCGAATAATAATCGCAGAATTCTTTTGCAATCTTTGAAATAAAATGCAGAATTACAATCACTTTAACGTGCTAAAGAATAAAGTGCAAAAAGACAGGGAGCAATTCGTTCTCCCTGTCTTTCCTGTGTGTACCCTAGACCTCTACATGTCCGTTTACAACATTCCATGTTCCATATTCATTATCTGCTGTTCCGTTATACGTTAAATCCAGTGCGCCATTGGTCATATACCACCAGCCATACTCATTCACTGCAAGTCCGGTGTAATTCCTGTCTAACGCGCCATTGGTCATATACCACCAGC
>ENA-OPWR01003102-OPWR01003102.1-human-gut-metagenome-genome-assembly--contig:-NODE-3102-length-10597-cov-3.546765_pt1 | contig 10597 bp, 8 predicted proteins | sample MGYA00241507_ERZ502006 | MGnify/ENA primary metagenome ERZ502006 (study PRJEB25962, sample SAMEA2043041) | human gut metagenome | biome: human gut; feature: human-associated habitat; material: faeces... | reverse complement strand
GGAGAAGCATTATGGCAGAGAATACAAAGAAACAGGAATTGGCAACGGGTGCTGAATTGACATTAGAAGAGAAAATCAATAAGATCAAGTCTCGTGAGATTACAGAGGCTGAGAAGAATATGCTGACTTTACCTGCTTTTGAGGCAGCTTGTGAGGCAGTGAAGAAAGTAACACAGGAAACAGGTCTGATTTACAGCAAATATTTCAGTGATCACACAGGTAATAAGATATATTTTAAACCGGAGAATATGCAGCTGACAGGTGCCTACAAGCTGAGAGGCGCTTATTACACAATCGGTACGCTTACAGATGAAGAGAGAAAAAGAGGTCTGATCACTGCATCTGCAGGCAATCATGCCCAGGGCGTGGCTTATGCGGCAAAATGCTATGGAAGCAAGGCAACCATCGTAATGCCCACCACGACACCTTTGATCAAGGTAAACCGTACCAGAGGCTATGGAGCAGAGGTAGTACTGCATGGCGATGTCTATGATGAGGCCTGCGCAAAGGCATATGAGCTGGCAGAAGAGCACGGATATACTTTCATCCATCCTTTTGATGATCTGACCGTAGCTACCGGTCAGGGTACCATTGCCATGGAGATCTTCAAAGAGCTTCCGCTGGTAGATTATATTCTGGTTCCTATCGGTGGCGGCGGACTGGCAACCGGTGTTTCCACACTGGCAAAACTGCTGAATCCGAAGATCAAGGTCATCGGCGTAGAGCCCGCAGGAGCTAACTGCATGCAGGTATCCTTAAAGAACGGCAAGGTTACCACATTGCCCAAGGTCAACACCATCGCAGACGGTACTGCGGTAAAGACTCCTGGCAGCAAGATCTTCCCGTACTTACAGAAGAATCTGGACGATGTGATCACCGTAGAGGATGAGGATCTGGTAGTAGCTTTTCTGGATATGGTAGAGAATCACAAGATGATCGTGGAGAATTCCGGACTGCTGACCGTGGCAGCCTTAAAACAGTTGAATGTGAAGGATAAGCGTATTGTATCTATCTTAAGCGGCGGTAATATGGATGTCATCACCATGTCCTCCGTAGTACAGCAGGGTCTGATCTTAAGAGACCGTATCTTCACCGTATCCGTACTGCTTCCCGACAAGCCCGGTGAGCTGTGCAGAGTATCCGGTATTATTGCCGGAGTCAACGGTAATGTCATCAAGCTGGAGCACAACCAGTTTGTATCCATCAACCGCAGTGCTGCTGTGGAGCTGCGTATCACACTGGAAGCATTCGGCACCGAGCATAAGAATGAGATCATTGCTGCCCTGGAAAAAGAAGGCTATCAGCCCAAAGTGGTAAGAGCCAATATCTAAGTTTTAAGATTTGAAAAGAAGTGAATGTATCACCGATAAAAGCCGCATATTATAGATATGCGGCTTTTGTATGGAATGGAGAAAAAAGTTATGGCAAAGAAGACAGAAAAAGAACTGGAAATACAGAGACTGGACAAAAAGACACCCTTACAGATGCTCTGGGATTATGTGATGATCACGGTGGCATCCTTTGTCTATGCGGTATCCGTCAGCTTATTTTTGGATCCGAACTCCCTGGCACCCGGTGGAATCACCGGTATCGCTATTATCTTAAATCGTCTGTTCGGCATTGAGACCGGTACCTGGATGCTGCTCATCAATATACCGATCCTTTTGATCGGTATCTGGAAATTCGGACTGCGGTTTATTCTGTCTACAATCTATTGTACGGCAATGACCTCTCTGTTTACGAACCTGCTGACACCGGTAGGAGCAGTGACCACAGATCCATTGCTTGCCTCTCTGACCGGAAGTGCCCTGATGGCAGTATCCATGGGCTGGGTGTTCAAGGCCGGATCCACTACGGGAGGAACAGATATTATTATCAAGCTGCTGCGACTAAAGTTCCCGTACCTCAAGACAGGAGCATTGTTTTTCCTGACAGATGTGGTTATCGTCATAGCATCGGCGTTTGTATTCCGGAACATTGACAAGGCATTGTATGCCGGTATCGTGGTCATTATCACATCAGTGGTGCTGGATGTGGTATTGTACGGTCGTGATGAGGCGAAGCTGATCTATATTATCAGCGACCATGCGGAAAAAATCGCAGGGAGATTGTTGGAGGAGCTGGACATTGGTGTGACTTATGTACAGGGCAGTGGTGCTTACAGCGGCAAGGAGAAGAGCGTCATCATGTGCGCCATGAAGAAAAACATTTCTCCCAAGGCGGAAGAAATCGTAAAGGAAGAGGATCCCCTGGCATTTATGATCGTCACCAGTGCCACGGAGATCTTTGGGGAGGGCTATAAGAGCTATTTCAGTGAGAAGCTGTGATGCTGAACATAAAATTTAAGTAAAAAAACAGCTGAAAGGGCTTACATTTTCAAAGAGAATCATCTATAATAGTGTCGTGTCCGGAAGGGCAGACGCTATTTTTCACTGTGGTGCACCCGCAGCGCACGTTTCTAACCGGTGCAAGTCCGGAATCCGCCCGGCAAATCTCTGTTCCGATGTAGTAATCGCATATCAGGCTATGCATGAGGGCAAGACTGCTGCTCAGGTCAAAACTCAGTAGCTACACCGAAGCATGCATGGAGATACGGTAGTTGGATTGAGAGAAAGAAACATATAATAGTATAAATAAACAGATAGAGAATCGCATGGAAAAATGTGCGATGACACTTATAGGAGTCAGGGAACATGAACGATATAACTTTGACAAAAGAGGAAAAACAGTATAAACGGCTCACCGAGGAGCCGGTAGCACGGCTGATCCTGGAACTGGGACTGCCCACTACCATCAGCATGCTGATCACGAATCTGTATAATATGGTGGATACCTGGTTCGTCAGCCAGTTAGGCACCAGTGCCACCGGAGCGGTAGGCGTGGTGTTCGGTCTGATGGCAATTATTCAGGCGTTCGGATTCATGTTCGGTCATGGCGCCGGAAGCAATATCAGCCGGTTGTTGGGAGCTCATGAAAAGGAGCGAGCGAAAGCTTTTTCCGCTACTGGATTTTATCTGGCGGTGGGAGCCGGAGTGTTGATCGCAATTATCGGTATTTTGGATCTGAACGGATTGTGCAGATTGCTTGGAAGTACGGAGACCATCCTTCCCTATGCGAGAATCTATGCTTTCTATATTCTGGTGTCGGCACCGGCAATGGCATCCAGCTGTGTGATGAACAATGTGCTCCGGTATGAAGGCTATGCCAATCTGGCGATGGTAGGACTGGTCTCCGGCGGTATCTTAAATATGGCGGGAGATGCCATCCTTATGTGGGGCTTAAATCTTGGCATCCGGGGAGCGGCGCTTTCCACTATGATCTCTCAGTACATATCCTTCGGAATCCTGTTATTCTTTTTCCTGCGTGGAAAGACACAGAGCAGCCTGGCACCGAAATATTTTACCTGGGAATTTGCCGTGCATAAGAATATTCTTACAGCAGGCTTCCCCAGCATGATGCGGCAGGGACTGACCAGCGTGTCCACTATGGTGCTGAATGCACAGGCGGCAGTCTACGGAGATATTGCCATTGCTGCCATGAGCGTGGTATCCCGTATTTTCAATTTCGTATTTAGTGTGGCCCTGGGTATCGGTCAGGGCTTCCAGCCGGTATCCTCCTTCAATTACGGGGCAAAGAAGTATTCCCGTGTGAAGAAAGCGTTCTGGTTCACATTGTGTGCCAGTCTGGTGACCATGGCAGTGTTCGCAGGTGCGGTGTATGTGTTCCGCAGAGAGCTGTTGCTGGAATTCCTTACGGATATGGATGCCTATGAGATTGCATTTTATGCGTTGCAGATCCAATGTCTGACGCTGCCGTTTATTCCGGTATGTATCTGCGGCAACATGCTGTTTCAGTCCATCGGAAAGGGCGGCAGGGCGACGATCTTAGCCTCCTTCCGAAGTGGCACTATCTATATCCCGGCTCTCCTGATCCTGACAGCCTTCTTCGGACTTCGAGGCATCCAGTGGTCACAGCCAGTGTCCGATATTTTATCTGTGGTTTTGTCACTGCCGGTGGCAGTGGTGTTCTTAAGGGGACTGCCGGAAGATGGTACGTAAGTATAGAGAAGAATGAGATCCCTTCGTCATAAGACGGAGGGATTTTTATGTACAGATGTATCCATACGCAGGAATAAGTATCTGCCTTGATCTGTGAAGATGTTGACATTAAATAATCTACATGATACAATATATTTAACAATTAGGTTAAATGTTAAACGTTTGGATGAAAGGATGTGATTCATTTTTGGGAATACAGGATACATTGAAAGCGTTGGCAGATCCTATAAGGCGTGAAATACTAAATCTTCTGAAAAACGGTCGATTGTCGGCAGGAGAGATCTGCGAACATTTTCCGGTGACGGGGGCTTCCATATCGAGGCATTTGTCGGTGCTAAAGGAGGCAGATCTGATCCGGGACAAGCGGGAAGGAAAGTTTATTTATTATGAACTGAATGCTTCCGTGCTGGAAGAAATCATGTTATGGATCACAGATTTGAAAGGAGCATCGGATAATGAAGGAAATGATACAGAAAAATAAAGGCAGGCTGATCTGCTCGGCATTTGTTATGTGCGTGGGCATTATATTGGGATATACCTTTGAGAACAGTCTGTGGATAAACGGCACTTTTGCAGTGACTTATGTGGTAATAATGGCAGTAACTTTTTACGACAACAGAAACGGGCAGCAGAGTGACAAGGTCATAAGAATGGTTACGTGGATCGTGCCGGGAATGACATTGCTCTATAACGGCATCGCCAGATGGATCGATATGGGTGTAACGAAAGAGAATCTGCTCATGGCAATTTTGTATGTCGGAATGGGATTGCTATTTGTTATTGTGGGCAATTATCTGCCCAAGGTGAAACCGAACCGCACCATCGGCATCCGCGTCGTATGGGCATTGCAGGATGAGGAGAACTGGAATGCCACGCACCGCTTCAGTGGGAAAATATGGGTGGCAGCAGGACTATTGAGCATGAGCTGTGGACTGTTCAGTGACAGCATGGCTGCATTATTTCTGTTTATTGTCGCTATCACGGCAGCAGCTTTTGGCAGCATCCTGTATTCTTATCTCTATTATAGAAAGAAGTTGCGCACCGGAAAAGGGCTGGCAGTACACTACAACCATAAAGTGGTTGCGGTCTATGTGTTTATAATGCTCGCGTGTGTGTTATTTACGGTATGGACGTTATATACGGGAAAAATCGAGATCTGTTACGGAGAAAATGAATTTACTGTTCAGGCGGAGGGCTGGCAGGATTATACAGTGAAATATGACGCTATCGAAAGCATTGCTTACGAAGAGAATATGTTCCGGGATACGAATACAATCCGGACGAACGGTTTTGGCAACCTGAAATATTCCATGGGACATTTTCGCGATGAAATCCACGCAGATTACATCCGCTATACTCATAACGACTGTGATACTTATGTAGTCATGGAAGTAGAGGGGAGCACCGTTATTCTAAACGGTGCAGATGATGCGCAGACATGGGAAATCTACAATAATATCAGAGAACGGATGGAAAAATAATATTTGTAAATATATTTCCCAATTGCTTTTATATTTTTTAAAAATGGTATACACTAAACTTATGTAAGTTAGTAAACGAGGATTTCGGGAAAGGGTGGTTACAGTATGCTGAAACAGTGGATTCCGGCGGTGAAGCCGGAAAAAGAGGAACTGGAAAAACGACTGAATGCGGCGCAGGAGGAGCTTGGTAGACTCCAGATGCAGATCAAGGAGCATAAGCTCCCGGTGCTGGTGCTGATCGAGGGCTGGGGTGCGGCAGGCAAGGGCAGTACCATCGGTGGAATTATTAAAAATATCGATCCGCGATTTTTCAAGGTGGCTTCCATGTCTGCACCGACAGAGGAAGAGAAGCGGAAACCTTTCCTGTATCGTTATTTTGTAAAAATTCCGGAAGCCGGGAAGTTCGAATTTCTGGATTCCGGCTGGATGGATGAGGTGACGAAGGGAAGACTTCGGGGTGAATTGTCGGATAAGCAGTACGCGGAGCGTATCGAGAGCATTAAACGTTTTGAACGACAGTTGACGGACAACGGTTATCTGGTGCTGAAGCTCTTTTTCCAGATTGGTAAAAAGGAGCAGAAAAAGCGTTTGGAGGAGCTGGAAGGCAACAAGGACACCGCATGGCGTGTGGGCGAGAACGACTGGTGGCAGAACAAGCATTATGACAAATGTGAGGAAGTCTTCGACAAATATCTCACAGATACTAACGCTTCCGTAGCTCCGTGGTACATTATCGACTCCGGGGACAAAAAGTGGGCGGAATTACAAGTGCTGGAGACATTATGCAGCGGTATTCATGTGGCTATGCAGAATGAGAGCCTCGCCGTGCCCATTTTGCAGAATGTATTCCCGCTGGTGAAGATGCCGAAGCTGTCCGAGGTGGAACTGGACAAGGAAATCTCCGAGGAAGAATACAAGAAAGAACTGCGTCATCTGCAGAAGAAGCTGAATGCCCTGCATTACCGCCTTTATCGGAAAAAGATTCCGGTAGTCATCGCCTACGAAGGCTGGGATGCCGCAGGCAAGGGCGGCAATATCAAGCGGATCGCGGGAGCACTGGATCCCAGAGGCTACGAGGTACACCCCATCGCCAGCCCGGAACCACACGAGAAAGCGAGACATTATCTTTGGCGATTCTGGACGAGACTTCCTAAGACCGGACATATTGCCATTTTTGATCGTACCTGGTACGGTCGCGTCATGGTAGAGCGCCTGGAAGGCTTCTGCAGCACCAACGACTGGCAGCGGGCTTACAATGAGATCAATGAGTTCGAGAAGGAATTGTCCCAGTGGGGTGCGGTGATCATCAAATTCTGGGTGCAGATCGACAAGGACACCCAGCTGGAACGCTTTACGGAACGGCAGAACACCCCGGAGAAGCAGTGGAAGATCACGGACGAAGACTGGCGTAACCGCGACAAATGGGATCAGTACGAAGAGGCTGTGAACGAAATGCTTCAAAAGACCAGCACGGAGTATGCACCCTGGCATATTCTGGAATCCGTAGACAAAAAATATGCCCGGATCAAAGCATTGAAGATTGTCATTGCCGAACTGGAAAAGGCTCTGGGATAGGAAAAGAAAGTAGAGAACGTAAACACCGTCTTGTAAAAAGGCGGTGTTTCTATATGTGATGAAAGCGTTGACAATGTAGGATTCATAAAATATAATTATTTCATCGAAACGGTGAAAAGGGGTGAATTGATGAAACAAAATTTATCACAAATACAATATGAGCAACTGGCCAGAGAACAATTTTGCAACCGGCTGAAAGAAATTCCGTTTGTTTCGGATATCGAGGTGTTTTTGGAAAAGAAGAATGCACCGCTGGGGGATTTCAAGGCAAAGGTGTATTTGGAGGACAGCGATGAGCCTCTTTTATTTGTGATTGAAGTCAGGTCTAACGGAGAAAAGAGATTCGTTAATCATTTTATGGAAATCGTGATGCGGCAGGATGATAAAACGCATTATATTTTTATGGCACCATATATTTCGGAGCAGTCAGCCAGAGCGATGAAAGAGGAAAAATGCAGTTATATGGATCTGTCCGGAAATTGTTATATCTTAACGAAAAGATTTCTGCTCTATGTCAGTGGACAGGATAACAAGTTCATAATCCACAGGGAAAAGAAAAACTACTTATCCAAATCGTCAAGTGCTGCATCAGCAATTATTCGTACCATGCTGAATGAACCGGAGCGAAAATGGCAGGTGAAAACGCTGGCTCAGGAGAGCAATACGGCATTGGGAACAGTATCTAATGTGAAAAGTTTTTTGCTTGCCAGAGACTGGATAGATAAGAGTACTACGGAATTCCGTTTGCAGAACATTAGGGAACTGTTTTATACATGGGCAAAGGATTATCATCAAAAAGAAGCGAGAAAATTACAGTTTTATTCTTTGGATACGGTTCCGGAGATAGAACAATCAGCCGCTGAATGGAGTAAAACACATGATAATGGAGCTATATTAGGTGGCTTTTCGGCTGCGGCACGATATGCGCCGACAGTACGTTATCAAAAAGCCGAAATATATGTAGAACCTCAATTTGTTCAGGAATTTGTAAAAGATCTGGAATTGCAGCCGGTCAACACCGGAGGAAATGTTGTGATAACGATACCGCATGACGAAACCCCCTGTATGTACGCAAAACCTGTTCATGATACATTAGTAACTTCTCCGGCACAAACGGTAATTGATCTGCTGGGGGATGCCGGAAGAGGGGAAGAGGCTGCGGAGGCAATCCTGCGCAGAGAATACCCGGAGAGGACAGAGGATGAAAGAAGAACTGAAAAAGGCAACTGACTATTCAGAGGGACAAAAGACAGCCGCATACATGGTACTCGGAGAGATCGTAAATCTTTTGAATGAGTTTTCAGATAATATCAGAATCATAGGAGGATGGGTTCCGACACTTTTATACCCGACCGGTGACCATATAGGTTCTATTGATGTAGATGTTCTGCTGAATCAACTGGAGATCAAAAAGGCAGAAAGCTATCGGACGATTAAACGGATACTGACACAAAATGGGTATAGAAGACATGAAGAAAAATATTTTACATTTATAAAAACAATAGTTTTAGATGGAGTTTCCTATGACGTAGACGTGGATTTCCTGTCCGGAAAATATGGCGGCGATGGCGGAAATGTAAGCAAACATGTGGATGGTATTAAAACCTTACCGGCTACGGGAGGAAATTTTGCATTTGATTTTCCGCCAACGGATGTGAAAATAGAATATATGCGGGAGGATGGAGCAAAGGACAGTGGACATGTGAAAGTGATTTCTGTGGTGCCTTATCTGGTCATGAAGACAGCAGCACTGGGGAGGGGAAAACCGAAGGATGCGTATGATATATATTACATGGTTGACAAATATGAGGGAGGCGTAAGAACACTTGTTAAGGAATTTATGCCTTATACAGACAGAGAGTTGATCAGAGAAATGTGTCAGAAGCTGGATGAAAAATTTGCTTCGCCACAGCATGCCGGACCAACAGATGTAGTGACATTCATGGGAATAACAGAGGAAGAAGAAAAAGAACAGATCCGACAGGATGTTTACCAGAAGATACACTATTTAACAAATAAATTGAAAACAATGTAAGCAAAATCTTGTGTTGGCAGACAGGTCTGTTATAATGATACATAGTTGTATTTCCCAGATAGTATTTACAGAACGAGAGGAGAAATCATGGGCGAGAACCGTAAGATATATGCAGCATTATTGGGAGCAGGAACCGTGGGAAGCGGTGTGTACAAGCTGGCAGGGATGCAGGAAGAGGATATCTGCCTGAAGACAGGAGCACAGCTGGAGATCAAAAAGATTCTGGTGCGCAATCCCGGAAAGCTAAGAGAAGGAATCCCACAGGAGCTGTTCACAGATAGCTGGCAGGAAATTCTGGAAGACCCCGAAATCCAGATCGTCATTGAAGTCATGGGTGGCATAGAACCGGCCAGAACTTATGTGGAAGAAGCCATGAAGGCCGGAAAACAGGTGGTCACAGCCAACAAGGATCTGCTGGCGGAGTACGGAGATCCGTTGTTCGAGATCGCAACAGAGAATAAATGCGACTTACAGTTCGAGGCGGCAGTAGCAGGCGCTATTCCCATTATCCGCCCTTTGCGGCAGAGCCTGGCGGGAAGCCAATTGACGGAGATCATGGGAATCGTCAACGGTACGACAAACTATATTTTGACCAAAATGTCTGAGGAAGGGATGGGCTATCAGGAAGCTCTGGATATGGCTATGAGACTGGGGTATGCGGAGGCAGATCCCACAGCGGATGTGGAAGGCTATGATGCGGGACGCAAGATCGCCATTATGGCATCCATCGCTTTCAGCTCCCGCGTGACGTTCCCTCAGGTTTATACGGAAGGCATCACGAAGATTACAGCAGAGGATATCCGGTATGCGAAAGAATTCGGCTATGTGATTAAACTGTTGGGTATTACAAAGCTTACAGGTAAAGGAATTGAAGTAAAAGTACATCCCACACTGATCCCGGACAGCCATCCTCTTGCCACAGTCAGAGATTCCTTCAATGCCGTATTTGTTCATGGTCAGGCTTGCGACGATGCCATGTTCATGGGACGGGGCGCCGGACAGATGCCCACTGCCAGTGCGGTATTGGGAGATGTCATCGATGTGATGCGTAATATTATCCATGGAAGTTGCGGCAAGATTGGCAGTGACAGCCACAAGAAACTTCCCGTACTGGATGTGGAGGAGACGAAGAGCAGATTCTTCCTGCGGCTTCAGGTGGAGAACCGTGCCGGAGCACTGGCCAATATCGCCGGAGTCCTTGGCAACAACGATGTCAGCATCGCCCAGATGGTACAGAAGCGCAGTCACGACGGCATTGCCGAGATCGTGGTCATCACCGATCTCGTAAAAGAGAGACATTTTAATGATGCCATCCGTATCATGGAGGGAATGTCCGTCGTGAGGGAAATCTCCGGCATTATTCGTGTGTACTAAAAGTATGGTAAATTGAGAGTTACGCGAGCAATGAGCCGCGCATAGGCAAAATAAGAACCGTGATTGGGAGCTTG
>ENA-OPWR01003092-OPWR01003092.1-human-gut-metagenome-genome-assembly--contig:-NODE-3092-length-10622-cov-1.947573_pt1 | contig 10622 bp, 13 predicted proteins | sample MGYA00241507_ERZ502006 | MGnify/ENA primary metagenome ERZ502006 (study PRJEB25962, sample SAMEA2043041) | human gut metagenome | biome: human gut; feature: human-associated habitat; material: faeces... | reverse complement strand
GATCTGAAGGAAAAGCTGACGAATAAGATTTTCCATTTTTTGACGAAATTGAATATTGATGATGTAAATATCGATAAAGTAAGAACTCCACAGCGTAGGCTGTGGAGTTCTTTGTTAGTTGTTAGTTTTATTAGTTGAAATGTAGATTTTATAAATTTCTTCGACAGTTAGATTGATATTTTGTGTAACACATTCGTAAAGTGATTGAATGTCGGTAGGTTCTTCTTCCAGTTCGTCAGCAATTTGAATTAAAGATTTCGACTTCTGGATTGTCATAAATCCGGCAGGTGGTTTAATGAGGCAAATGATACTTTTCTTTTCACAAGATGAGACAAATGTCTTTTTCAATATTGATTTGGAAAGCAAATTTTATTTTTATGTGCAGTGTGTTGTCATGTGTGTAATATCATTTTTTTATGCGGTCATTGTACAAATGGATCATGGATCTTTATCCTTTGATAAGGTTAAGATCATCTTTGGAATACTACAGATTATCAATATTATTTTGAGAATGATCATGACATATGTACTGATCGAGAAAGAAGAATATCGCATGAAAATCTACAAAAGCAGTTCCTGGATGCTTATATTGTTTGTTCTTTGTACGGTTTTACAATAAAGAATAAAATATAATAAATTATAAGGAGAAGATGCGAATGAAACAAAATAAAAAAGCAACAACGCTGATAGGATATCTTTTAACGATATGTACAATGATAGCAGCGCTTTTGATTGGGTGGAATCATATGAATGAGATTGCACAAGGACCAAAAAGCAAAGAAGAAATCGGATATTATCAATGGGATAAAAAGCGGCTGCAAAATGGTATTTATCGATCCGGATCATGATATGATGCAGATCGTATTCTGGAAGGCCAAAGACAGAATAAAGATTACCAAATATTATACAGATTTTAATAATTATGATTTTACACTTACAGATTCTAAAACAAATAAAGAGAGAAAAATCTCTTCAAAAGAAGCAATGAGATATGCAAAATTGCAGCAGATCAAAAAAGAAGCAAAAAATGTAAAACAGAAATATAACATTAGTGGAGACAGCAAAGACAAAGTAGCCTATGTTGATTTTGACATCATGACAGTTGGTGGAAAAGAGCATGTGGGAAAAGAAGAAGAGTGGTAAGAAAAATTCTCAGAATGTCAAGGAAAGCTTGACATTCTTTTTTAATTCAACTATAGTAGTCCTAGATAGGAACACGAGGTGAAAGTGATGGATAATGTAGAGCGTCTGATGGAATTCGGACTTACAAGACACGAAGCCAGTCTTTACATTTTACTGACACTGGAAGGAAGCCTTAATGGATATGAGGCAGCCAAGCAAAGCGGGATTTCAAGATCTAACGCATACAATGCACTGGCAGGTCTGGTAGACAAAGGTGCAGCCTATATACAAGAAGAAGATACAGTTCGTTATACACCGGTTGCGATCGAAGAATTCTGCAGCAATAAGATTAGACATCTGGAACAGAAGAAGACAGAGCTGAAGGAAGAACTTCCAGGCAAACGAAAGAACGAAGGCGGTTATCTGACGATCAAAGGCGAAGAACATATTTGCGATAAGATCATCGATATGCTGCTTCAGGCAGAAGAGCGAGCATATATCTCTGTATACAATGAGCGACTGGAGATGTTCCGGGAATACTTAGAGAAGATGGTAAGTGAAGGCAAGAAAGTTGTGATCATAACGAATGAACCATTCGAATTAAAAGGAGCAACTGTTTATCTGACGCAATGTAAGAAAGAACAGATCCGGCTGATCACAGATTCCAAAGATGTTTTAACAGGAGCGATCACGAACCGCTACGAGGCAACCAGTCTGTATTCCAGCAACAACAATCTGGTGGAAGTATTTAAAGATGCACTGGCCAATGAAATACAACTATTAAAAATGAAATAAATATACAAAAAGTATAGAAGAAAGGAACCAAACACCATGGCAAAAGTACCATTTGTAACAAAAGAACAGTTAGATGAGATCGTAAAGAAATACCCAACTCCATTTCATTTATATGATGAAAAAGGAATCCGTGAAACAGCAAGAGGATTATACAAAGCATTTTCATGGAATAAAGGATTTAAAGAATATTTTGCAGTAAAAGCAACACCAAACCCAACAATCTTAAAGATCTTAAGAGAAGAAGGATGCGGAACAGACTGCTCATCTTTAACAGAACTTATGATGTCAGATCGTTGTGGATTCGATGGAAGCGAAATCATGTTCTCTTCTAACGACACACCAGCAGAAGAATTCATCCTTGCAAAACAGTTAGGTGCAACGATCAACTTAGATGACATTACACATATCGAATTCTTAAAAGAATGTGCCGGAATCCCAGAAAAGATTTCCTGCCGTTATAATCCGGGTGGAGTTTTCGCATTAGGAACAGATATCATGGATAACCCAGGAGATGCAAAATACGGAATGACAACTGAACAGCTATTTGAAGCTTTCAAAATTCTGAAAGCAAAAGGAGCAAAAGAATTTGGTATCCATGCATTCCTTGCAAGTAATACCGTAACAAATGAATATTATCCGATGCTTGCGAAAGTACTGTTTGAAGTTGCGGTAAAACTTCAGAAGGAAACAGGTGTACACATCAAATTCATCAACCTGTCCGGTGGTGTAGGTATTCCTTACAAACCAGATCAGGAGCCGAATGATATTCGTGCGATCGGTGATGGTGTCCGCCGTGTATACGAAGAAGTACTGGTACCTGCAGGTATGGGAGATGTCGCAATCTATACAGAGATGGGACGTTTCATGATGGGACCTTATGGATGCCTGGTTACAACTGCAATCCACGAGAAACATACACATAAAGAATACATTGGTGTAGATGCATGTGCGGTTAACCTTATGCGTCCGGCAATGTACGGAGCTTACCATCACATTACAGTAATGGGCAAAGAAGATACACCTTGCGATCACAAATATGATGTGACAGGATCTTTGTGTGAGAACAATGATAAATTTGCAATCGATCGTATGCTTCCGAAGATTGATATGGGAGATATACTGGTGATCCATGATACGGGAGCACATGGCTTCTCTATGGGTTACAATTACAATGGAAAATTAAAATCCGCAGAGGTTCTTCTGAAAGAGGATGGATCTACACAGCTGATCAGAAGAGCGGAGACGCCGGCAGATTATTTTGCCACATTTGATTGCTTTGATATTGGGAAAAAGCTGATAAAAGAATAGTTTCCAGTGTGAACAAATCTGGTATAATGATAGTATCTTTCTGATAATGGAAAGATACTATCACTTTTTAGAGGAGGATAAATTTATGAGGAAACGGGGCGTGTTGGCAGCAATGCTGACAGGAGTAATGCTTGTGTTGTGCGGATGTGGAGGCATGACGACAGATGAAGCAAAGGATTATGTAAAATCTGCACTGGATGCCGGTTACAAGGCAGAATTTAAAGAATATGCAGAAATAACAGACTCCACAGAAAAAGAGGCAAAGAAAGAATACGAGACAAATCTTGATAACAGTATGAAGGAAGCCGGATTTGATGAAACAGGTGTTTCAGATGAATTGAAGGCTAATTATCGTAAGCTTTTTGAAAAAATGTTAAAATCTGCCAATTATAAGGTTGGAGAGGTAAAAGAAGCTGGAGATGATGAATTTAAGGTATCCGTAGAAGTTCAGCCATTTACAGCATTTTCCACAGTATCTGAAGAACTTGACAATTGGGTAACAGATACATATTCAAATATCGAATATGTCCCAAGTGATGAAGAACTGAATGAAGCGATCATGAAAAAGATGTATGAACTTATGGATGAAAAAATGAATAATCCGACATACGGTGATAAGACTACTGTAACTGTCAATGTAAAAGTTGATAAAGACGGAGCTTATTATATTCCACAAAAAGATCTTACAGCAGTAGACGATGCACTTTTCCCGGAAGATGCACTTTAAAAAGTAATATACTGCTAAATAATAATTTAATAACACAGGTTTTAGGGATTGACATTCTTAGAACCTGTGTTGTATTATATACGAAAATACTTGAATGACATTCAGTTATTCAGTCTTTAATATCAATAAATGTTCAAAAAAGGCAGATCAGAATTCTTATATGATGTTGCCAGACAATCCATTTATATTTGTAAATATGTAAGAAAGTAATCCGGTAAAATGAACGTTGTTTTTTGAAGGGAGGTAGTGACAGCGGTCGGATTAATATTATAAATGAAAAAAGAAAGTGAGGAAACATATGACAAAGATGCATAGAGGCAAAAAGGCCGCAGCTTCTTTGATGGCAGGAATTTTATTGTGTCAGATGTTTGTTTTTGGTGTGTCAAAGACTTCTGCAGATGCCAGAGAAGTTGCAAAAAAGATGAGTTTTGAAGTTGTTGGAGAAGGAATAGTAACAGTGACAGATACAGCAGAAAGAACGCAGGAGATTACATCCGGAAGTGTGATAGAAGTACCAAAGGGAATGTGTGTGCGCGTACAGGCCGAATCCCCGAAAGAAACGGATATTGCAGTACATGTGTTGGATAAAGACGGAAATTATGAGTTGGAAGATGTATCAGAAGTGCAGGGAAAATGTTTCTGGCGAGACGTCACTGCTATGGAATTGGAGAAGAAAGTTGTAGTTACTTTCGGTAAAGAAGATAAGAAAATAAGAGCAGTAAGAACAGGACAGACACGTGGAAATTATAATAAACCGGAAGCAGGGGATGTGTTTACCGGAAATTGTGTAATCACTGCTGTAGATGGGGGAAATGGACATACCGTACATAGTGTAACGATAGGCGGATTTACCGGAATCCTGGCTGGAGTAACAGCTACTGGTGGCTGTGCGGATCACACAGCTGCGGCTCCGTATGTTGGCCAGGAGTATACATACAGATATACGGTTACCGGAGTTAATAAAGTTACCGGCGAAGTGATGGGGAATCTGTATTGTACCAGTGTTACAGGAGCGACGGATGGCGTAACAAAAGACAGTGACGGAAGGTTGATCGGATATCAGAGAATCAGTGGTTCTGCATTGATCTACAGAAATTACAGCGGCTATGCGAAATTAAAAAAGGGGAAAACACAGACGATGCTTACGAATGGGAATCCACAGTATTCTCTGGAAGACGCATGCTATGGAATTTACAAAGATCGGTCGGCGACCAATGAAGCAGCGACATTTACGACGGATAAAGAAGGAAATTCTAACACTGTAGAACTTGAAGAGGGAACTTACTATGTGAAAGAAAAGAAAGCGCCGAAAGGATACCGGCTGGATGAAACGGTTTATCCTGTGACTGTTGTTTCCGGCCAGACTGTTTCTGTAAACGTGAAGGATGTGCCGGTGTACTCGGATATGGAACTTATTCTTGAAAAGATTGATCAGGAATATAAAGCAGGAAAATCACATGGGGCAGGAAGTCTGGAGGGTGCCGAATTTACCGTATGTTATTATGCAGGCATATATGATCAGGCTACACTTCCAAAAACGCCGGACAGAACCTGGGTCTTAAAATCGAAAAAAGAAAAAGATAGCTATGAAAGCAGATTGAATAAAGATTATCAAATTAGCGGGGATGATTTTTATTATGCAGAAGATGGAAAGATTCCGGTACTTCCGCTTGGAACGATCAGTATTGAAGAGACAAAAGCACCGGAAGGATATTCACTGGACGGAGCGTATATAGAAAGTGTAGAAGGGAAAACAGAGGGCACATATTATCTGACTAAAATTATACAGGACGGAAATCTTGCGAAGATACAGGGAGGCAATACATATAAAATTGCGGATCGTATATTCAGAGGAGATATAGAATTTCAGAAGAAAGATGAAGAAACACAAGAATCTATGGCAGGAATTCCGTTTCGAATCACATCTGTAACGACGGGAGAGAGCCACACGATTATGACAGATGCGAATGGATATTTTTCATCGGCCTCCAATTATGTAAAACACAGTGAAAATACCAATACAGGTCAGGCAGAAAGCGGAATTTGGTTTGGGCTTAATAGCGGTGGAGAGATGTCGGAAGTAAATGATGATAATGGTGCATTTCCTTATGATACTTATAAAATGGAAGAACTACGCTGTGGACAAAATGTGGACAAAGCATTGTACAAAGGAACATTTAAAATTTCCCGTGACAATTATATATTAGACTTGGGAACAATTATGAATCCTGATCTTGTGATCTCTACAGTGGCGAAGGATGAAGAGACAGGAACTCATTATTCTAATGCAGATGAGAGTGTAACGGTGATAGATACGGTTACTTATACAGGCCTTAAAAAGGGAAAAGAATACGTCATGAAGGGAACACTGATGGATCACAAAACGGGGGAGCCTGTTCTGGATTCAAAAGGGAAGAAAATATTCGGATTGCAGAAATTCATTCCTAAAACAGCAAAAGGCAGTGTGGAAGTAGAGTTTAATTTCGATGGAAATACATTAGCAGGAAAAAATATTACAGTGTTTGAAGAGTGTTATCTGAACGAGGAGCTGATCGCGGTACATAAAGATATTGAAGATGTCAGTCAGATGATACATTTTCCGGAATTGAAGACTTCTGTGAAAGACGATCAAACGGGAATACATATTATAAAGTCTGAAAAGGATATGCAGATTACCGATACGGTAGAATATCATAATTTAAAGAAAGGAAAGAAATATAAGATTACAGGAATCTTAATGGACAAAGATACCGGAAAGGCAGTAAAAGATGCAAACGGTGAGAAGATAACATCAAGTGTGGAGTTTGTTGCGGAAGATACGGATGGATCGGTAGATGTAAAATTTAATTTTGATGGAACGAATCTCGGCGGGAAGATACTGGTGGCATTTGAAAAGCTTTATTATGGCGAGAAATTATATGGTACACATGCGGATCTGGAAGATGAAGAACAGACTATGTATGTACCAGAGGTGGAAACGGTTGCGCTTAATAAAGAGACAGAAACGCAGCATGCACTGGCAGATGGAACTGTAGAACTGCTTGATACTGTAAAATATAGGAATCTGCTGCCGGGTAGAAATTACACATTGCACGGAATGATCGTAGAAAAAGAAACGGGAAATCCGGTGAGTGAAGAAAGGACATTAGAATTTGTTCCGGAAAAATCAGAAGGAAGTGTAGAGCTTGGATTTGAAATCAGCGCCGATGAGCTGTGCGGAAAAACGATAGTTGTGTATGAAGAAATCAAAGCAGACGGTAAGAGCATAGCAGAGCATAAAGACCCGGAAGCGAAAGAACAAAGCATTTATTTCCCGGAAATTGGTACAAAAGCGTTGGACGAGAACTCAAAGACACAAGAAGGAGAGGCAAAGGAAAAGCAAAAAATCATAGATCAGATAACTTATAAGAATCTGTTGCCAGATGAAACCTATGTTTTGAAAGGTGTTTTGATGGATAAAGAAACCGGAAAAGAATTACTTGATGAAAATGGAAAAAGAGTGACTGCCGGGATATCTTTTGTTCCAGAAAATGAAGAAGGAACGATTGAGATGACATTTGAACTGGATGCACGCAGGTTGGCTGGAAAATCAGTTGTAGTATTCGAAAGGCTTTATGATGAAGAAGAACACTTGATCGCAAAAGAAGAAGATATCGAAAATGCAGATCAGACTGTTTTGTATAGAAAACAGGAAATTCCGAAAAATACAATTGTAGAAAAGCCGGGGCATAATTCAAAGGAAGTTCGAAAATCTCCAAAAACAGGTGATGAAAATCGTATGGATTTATGGCTGGTAATGCTGTGTGTGTTTGGAATTGCAGTGGTAACAGAAATTGTAATTTATAAAAGAAGAAACAGATAAATATTTTATTGCTACCTAAGGATATGAACATTTTTTGTCTCCGTTGGTGTGCTATTGCCGGAAGTACAATATAAGTAACGGTGCAAGTAGAGGCGTTGTAGTTCATATGAAAGAAATCGGTAATAAAGAATACAAGAACATCACCAAAGATACTTTGCTTGGAACAGTTGGACAGAACAGAAGACTGGAAGCAATCCGGATCACAGGAAAGGAATCTTTCTACCTGTACAGAGTCCACCAGAAGAGCATTGGCTGGTCAGAATGGGCCAACAACGGAGAGTGGGCTGGTACGACCGGAAAAGGACTGCAGATGGAAGCACTGGAGATTAAGAAATCCATGTTCTCCGTCGAACCGCACGTACAGAGCAAAGGATGGGTGGATTACGGCATGATTACCAAAGATACGATTATCGGAACCGTAGGCGAAAAGAAACGTATCGAATGCTTATGCTTTGAAGGTGACTTTGAATATCGTGTTCATATCCAGAACTCCGGATGGACAGACTGGACAAGAGCCGATGGAGTAGCTACTCTTGGAACCGTAGGCCAGGAACTTAGAATCGAGGCTATTCAATTTAGATAATTGGATGGGATAAAACTGGCAGCAGTGAAGAGTGTGTTCTGGTATGACTATTTTTTTACGTTTATTGACTGCTGCCAGTTGCTGTTTTTCTTTAGGAAATTTGTGAACGGTCTTGCTGATATCAGTGATATAATTCATATCTACGTCATAGAACTGAGCCAACTTAATAAGTGAGTCTACAGGGATTCGTGTTTTGCCAAGTTCATAATCAGCATAGGTGTTCTGTCCAATATTAAGTAATCCTGCAATACGGGATTGCGTATAATCATTATCTTCACGTAATGCACGTATGCGTTCTTTGTAATCCATAGAAATTCACCTCAAAGATATTTGTCTAAGAGGAATAAACTCTATTGACGTTAGAGTTATAAACTCGACACTGAGAGAATAATCAGTATGACAAATTCTCTACCTAAATCAAAAGATCAGTTCGAGTATTGGTTGGGAGCGTTGCCGTTTTATAATAATGTAAAGGCAGAAGGGATTGGGCTATAAATGGATATATGTTATAATAAACATAATATATAGAAACGGAAAATACCAATATGGATGAAAAGAATGACTTGATAAAAGTTGGAAAATATGATTTGCGATATAATGAATTGTTAAGTATTGATATAGAAGAGTTAGACATATTTAGGTCAAAAGGTTTACCAGCACATATGGTTAAAAGAAAACATTTTAATTGTTTAAAGTATATTGATTATCTTCCGGAGATTATAGAAAATCCAGATTATGTAGGTGTTAATCCTAATGAAAATGATAAAAGTATTGAGTTTATAAAAAAGTATTCTAAGAATGTATTGGTTGGAGTAAAGTTGGAAAAAGATGGTCAATATTTATATGTTTCTTCGATGTATGATATCCAAGGTTCAAAGATAAGTAGACGTTTGTACAGTGGAAGAATAAAAAACGCAAATATTGACAATGACGAAAATGAATAGTATAGTATAAATGTAAACAACATACATTGATAATAAGCATAGTTATTTTTGAGGTCGGAAATGGTTCCCGACGCACTCTGAAAAGAGTACCTGAGATGATGGATACACCGCCCATCCAAAAGTAATTATGCTTTTTATATTTGACTATTAACGTGAATAATAGAAGCACACTTAAGGGAGAAACGCCTTTAGGTGTGCTTTTCTTTGTCCTGCTGCCGTTCGTGAATTTCTGATACACTCTTTTCAAGAGAAGCTTTATTCCATTGCTGACGGACAGTTTCATGTTCTGACTCAACAATTCGCCGACTCAGATAATCCATTGACAGATGATATGGCAAGGGTATTAAGAAAAGTAAAAGAGTTTGAATTTAAGAATGGCTGGTTAGGCGAGTATGTTTTTCAAGATGACAGGGGAAGAGTGTATGCTTCAAGAATATCAGACTGTGCAGTTAATAACACAACAACAGCAGAATTCCATAACAAGAAAAGTATCCATGCTATCAGAAGAACATTGAATTCTAATATGAAATGTGCCGGTGTATCTGGAACAGTAGCAGCGTCTTTGTTGGGTCATACGGAAAAAGTAAATGAAGAAAATTATACATACGATGTGAGTTCCATGGAAGAAAAGAGCAAATTCATGGAATGTGCTGGAAGAGTATAAAAAAAGAAACATTTACTTCTTACGAAACCATAGTAACAAAAATAGTAAGAAAAGTAAATGTCTCTAATCGCTAAACCCCTTGATTTTACTGGGTTTTTTGAATGCGGATAGTGGGACTTGAACCCACACGAAGTCACCTCCGCAAGATTTTGAGTCTTGTGCGTCTGCCATTCCGCCATATCCGCATATATGTTGCTTACACAACAAAATAAATTATAACTATAAATGTAATGTCTGTCAATCCCCTTTTTCTAAAAATGAAAAGAAACCGTAGAAAGAAAATCAGTGAGAAAAATTAACCTTTTAAAAAGGCACAAATTGGTGTATAGTAAGATAGTGATTTTATAAGAAATGAACTATTTAGGTGGAGAGACAAAATGAGCAGTAAAATTGTTCTGATTGACGGCCACAGTATTCTTAACCGGGCTTTTTACGGGCTGCCGGATCTGACGAATGCCGAGGGCCTTCATACAAATGCAATATATGGATTTCTAACGATTATGTTTAAACTTCTGGAAGAAGAAAAACCAGAATATCTGACGGTGGCATTCGATGTTCACGCCCCGACTTTCAGACACAAGATGTATGCAGAATATAAAGGAACAAGAAAGCCGATG
>ENA-OPWR01003090-OPWR01003090.1-human-gut-metagenome-genome-assembly--contig:-NODE-3090-length-10630-cov-2.433191_pt1 | contig 10630 bp, 12 predicted proteins | sample MGYA00241507_ERZ502006 | MGnify/ENA primary metagenome ERZ502006 (study PRJEB25962, sample SAMEA2043041) | human gut metagenome | biome: human gut; feature: human-associated habitat; material: faeces... | reverse complement strand
AGATTCTCTCTTTCAACATGGGATGTTTATAGTGCTATAAATAGAAGAGTTGCACGTTTGTTTGGAGTGAGGCAACCTATACCAGATAATAATAGGATGAGTGTATCAAAAATAGAAATAGATGATACTGAAAAAGAGTATAAAATTATAACATGGGTATTGGTAAGTTTGTTGACTAATACATTTTCTATGCAGAGTGATGGAAATGAATTGTTGCAACATTCTCAGATTCAATATACATATACTACTCCGATTATTTTTGATAATTATAGATTGAACAGTCAGGTACAAATCTGTTTAGAAAATTATCTTATTGGTATTTGCAGTCTGGAAAGTTTATACAAAAAAATAAATATAGATATATTAGGGGTAAGTAAAGAAGAGTATAAAACAATTATCGATAGAATTGAACAACTGAACATAGAAATTGTTCAAACCTTTAGAACCATTTTTTCTAATATAGATTTTATAATGCGTTTTCAAGAGTATTGTGCAGATAAGAAACGAAAACAGTCTAAGGAAAGTGGCGAGAAAAGAGAGTTTAAAAGAACCAAGGCTGTTGTAGATCAATTTTTTAGAAACGTAGAACATTTTTGCAAAGATTATATAAAAAAGGATTTTAAAGCGCAGTTAAATTGTTTAATATTACAAGACTCAAAAGGAAAACAAGTGGTATTTGATATTAGTGAAGTATATGGAGGGTTTGTGCAGAAAAGAATAGAGGAATTTGTAAGTAATTTAGAGAGACAAAAAGAAGAACAAATGAGAAAACTAACAGAACGTTTGAATAGGCAAATGGTAAAAATCGAACCATTGCAAAGTGTATCTACATATTTAGTGAATAAATCCCCTAAAAATGCTAAAAAAAATATTGAAAATCTGTTGCATAATATAAAATGCTACTACGTAAGAAATGAAAATCAAAGAATAAATTATAGATTTTATGATGATATAATAAATTATTATCAAAAAATTGTAGAATATGAATTAGAAAATCCTGGGATGGATTTATCAGATGATTTAACTGAAGAATATAGGCTAATTGTCAAAGAATACAGTAGATACAACGAGGAAAAATAATGGACATAGAACGTGGAAATATAGAAATTGTATTTCAGAAAATTCCATATATGTATGTAATAAAAAGCTGGCTGGAAATGGTTGATTACTGTTCCTACAGCAAAATTGAAGAGGACATTTATATGCGTTATTCGTCAGATGTGTTTCCCTGCGCAACAGATGATGAGCGTAGAAACAATTATTTGTTTATGTGCAGTCAAATGAAATTCCAGACCGATCTGTGGAAAAACGATATAAGTGAAGACATTGGAGTGTTTCAACTGGTGTTTTCTGTGGCTAATAAAATGCTGCGTTTGGACGGAAACGAGATTAAATGTAAATTCGATCAATTGCTGCGCTGGCGGGAAATTTCATTGCTGATGGGGCAGGACTTTTTCACATGTGCATATCTGGCATATGATGACTGGAAAAAGGGATATAATACCCAATATTTTGCCTGGCTTCCGATTATTAGAAGTGACAACAGCAGATTACATAATATTTTGGAACAAGGAGTGGCTGAAAATCATTTTCATCTGAATGGTTCTACAAAAATTTTTGAATTAAACTGGTTATGTTTGATGAATCATATTTCAAGTAGAAATGCTGAGTTTAAGAAAATAACCAGAACAATGCAGATGCAGCGAAACGACAGCTTTGACAAAAGAGGCATAAAAGAGGACTTTTATACAGAATGTCTGAGAGCTGCTTTATATAGGGGATATTTATTTTTTCTAATAAAAGAAAATTCTTACATGTTTGGAACCGCTGAAGCATTGATTAAAAAAGTTGAAAACGGAATATCGTTACGGGAAATAACAAGTGATATTCAGAACTTGATCGATATGGCTGGAAATCTTTATGGAACGAAAATTAATGGTGCGGTTTTAGACTATGCTCTTGAAAATGAAATGATGAAGTATAATGACAATGTGTGTCGGCTATTGGCAGGGGAACGTAAATTTTTATATTGCTGTTACAGATGTGTTTTAACAGGAAAATTTGACAGATTTCAAAAAAATATATTCTATGCGTACTTAATTATGCGCACGGATTTCAGAGGTGAATTGATCCAGAGCAATAAAAAGATTGGATTTGGTAATTTTTCAGATTATCAGGACCGAAAAGAGTTTTTTATTGAAGGGCATAAGCCATATGAAGACGAATTAGTGCGATTAGCGTTGAATGAATCTTTAACGAAGAAAAATATGCTTTCATTGGAGGCAAGAATTTGTCCGAAAAATACTTCTGCTAAGTTGATTAAAAATCTGAAAAAGTATAAGCGCATTGTAAAGTCAGAACCAGTAAATGATGGATATGATAAGCTGATCTATGTTTTGCATTTCCCTAAATTGTTTGATAGACCATTTAAGGATGGAGTGCCTCGAAATAACAATGTACGCAAAATGGCAGCACGCCAGGCAAGAAGTATAGTGGCGATGTTGGACAAAAATGGAGAGATTAATCAACATATTAAGGGAATTGATGCATGTTCTAGTGAAATTGCATGCCGTCCCGAAGTGTTTGGACAGATATACCGTTATTTGACAGCAAAAAGAGTAAAGGTTGAAAATGCCTCTCGTTTTCATAATTGTGAGGATGTACAAAATCTTCAGATGACCTATCATGTTGGTGAGGATTTCTTTGATATTATAGATGGCTTACGAGCCATTGATGAGGTTTTGCTGTTTTGCAATTATCGAAGGGGCAGCAGGTTGGGTCATGCATTGGCTCTTGGAATATCTCCTGAAAAATACTATGCAATGAAGGGATATAAAGTTGCTCTTTCAAAACAGATTCTTTTGGATGATATTGTCTGGCTATATTGTAGGTCTGGTGAATTGGGCTGTTCATTAGACGAAAAATTAAAAACAAATTTGATTGAGAAATATACATTATTGTATAAGGAAATTTATGAGAACAACGTTGGAAATGGTTCCTGTCCATCCATACATGAATATTATCAAAGCTGGAAACTGAGGGGAGATAATCCTCAGTGCTATAGATTAGAAGAAAAGGAATTTAATGCAGCTTTGGAAACGACGGAATTGGTCTATTTTGATAGATTTCGTTTCAACCCACGTGTGGATAATAACCTCAGAAGAAATAAACGATATAGGGATTTGTACTATTACTATCATTTTAATAAAAAGGTTCGAGAAAAGGGCAACGAAGTGACCGAATTTAAGGTGACGAAAGAATATATTAAATTAGTCCGTATCATGCAGGATAAAATGATTGCTGAACTTGCCTGCAAGGGAATTGGAATTGAAACAAATCCCTCTTCGAATTATTTAATTGGAACAATAAAGAAATACGAAGAGCATCCAATTTTAAGGTTTAATTCCCGAAAGCTAAAAGCTACAAACACTGGTGAGAACCTCTGTGTTTCAATCAATACAGACGATCAAGGAGTATTTGACACTTTGTTGGAAAATGAATATGCTTTGATGACTCTGGCGTTAAAGAAAGCAACAGATGATGATATGAATGCTTTGTATGATATCGAGGATATTTATGAGTGGAGTGATTATGTGAGAAGGATGGGTATCGATCAGGTGTTTTCGTAGTAGAAAATGCAACTGGATAATTGAAGAAAAGAGATGTTTTGAAACGGTAGAACATCGTAAGCGCTTATTTTTAGGTATGATATGATTATTCCGGGGCATCGTAATATTCAAGAAGTTAATGATTAAGTGAAGGAGGAAAAAATGGTTGACAAATGAAAATTTGATTAGGCTTATTGAGCAGGCTCCAGATATAAAAAAACGATTTAAAACGGAGTACATATCTTTGGGAAAGCCAGCCGGAAAGCCTGCTATGCAGACTCCATATCAAACGATTCATAACGATGAAAAATATTTACTGTGGAAAGCAGAAATTGAGGCGGAACTTGAAAAACTTCCACAGAGCAAAACAGTTCAAGACATAATTCATCTTTTTTCAAAAATGGGAAAAAACTTTAGTGATGATTCAACATTTGCTCAACTAGAAGCTAAATTAACAGTATTAGGAAAAACACTATCTGAATCAGTTGGGGAGGGAAGTAAGATGGATAGACCACATAAATTATTTATATCACACAGTAGTAAAGATGCTGATTATGTTGAGGTATTTGTGGGACTGCTTGAAATTCTGGGTTTAAGAGATGAAGAGATAATTTGTTCGTCAGTTCCTCCGTATTGTATTCCACTTGGCAATAAGGTGTATGAGTGGCTTGTTAATGAATTTCAGAATAGTGACCTTCATGTGATTTATGCTTTTTCAAAGGATTATTATAGTAGTACAGCATCATTAAATGAAATGGGAGCTGCATGGGCAATGAAACACAAATGGACAGGTGTTCTATTGCCGGGATTTCAATTCAATCAGCTGGACGGATGTATTGATAAGACACAAATTGCAATTAAATTAGATGATTCGGACAACAGGACATTAAAATTTAGATTAAGTGAGTTTAAGGATGAACTTACAAAAGAGTTTAATCTTCGTCCAATGTCTGAAGCAACATGGGAAAGACAGCGAGACGGTTTTTTAGATAGAATATCTACTATTACGGAAGCTAGGGCAAAAGAATGTAAAAATACAGATGAGTCTGACCAACAACACATGCCAACAGTAGGACAAGATGACGTCGGTCGCATTCCAGTTGAACCAGCGTTTCTTTTAGTATATGCAGCCGAGGGAAATGGACAAATATTCAGACTTGCTACGTTAGGTTCAGCAGTTCAGGTCTCAACTGATGGGAAACAGTTTATGGCGGATAATTCACAGAGAGAATCTGCTAGATGGCAAGAAGCGTTGGATCTGCTTATTACATGGGGATGGGTTAAGCCTGTAGGTCGAAAAGGTGAGGTATATGAAGTAACGGGAACAGGATATACGAAAGCAGACTGGCTGAAAGATGATATGTGTATTGATACAAGTAAAGAACCGTTAGAAGAATTAAAACAGTTTGAATTTTAAAAGGAAAGAGGTTATCCACGATGCCCAGAACGAAAGGCAGCAAAGACCGCCCCAAAACTACCAATGACTATGCATCTCAAATAACGGAAAAGCAAGAACAGATTGCAACCCTCAACAGCGAAATCGAATTAATCCAGAAAGAGATTGAGGAGCAGAAGAACACACTTAGAACCAAGAAAGCAGTTTTGAAGAAAGCCGAAAGGGAATTAAGTAAACTGGAAGCCAAGAAAGCTGCCGCCGATCAGAAAGCCACCGAAGAAGCAAAGAAGGCTGAAGCGGAGGACGTGCTGAAAAAACTGCTGGCCAGCGGCGTGAGCGCAGACGAGATCCTCGAAAAACTGAAATAACACCATTGCCCGTGTGGACAAACTGAACTTCAAGGGGAGTTCTCACGGTATATTTTGAAGGCTGCTATATAGTTTATAACAAAAATAAAAGAAACAGAGTGAAGGAAAAATGAATTTATCAAAAATACATCATATTGCAATCATCGTATCTGACTATGAATCCGCAAAGGATTTCTACGTGAACAAGCTGGGCTTCTCTGTTATCAGAGAAAACTATCGCCCAGAGCGTAAGGACTGGAAGCTGGATCTTCGTGTCAATGAACACACAGAGCTGGAGATTTTCGCTGAGGAAAATCCTCCGAAGCGTGTGAACCGCCCGGAAGCCTGTGGGCTGCGTCACCTTTTGGAGTTTCTCAAGCATACCGGAGAAAGTGTTGCCATGCCATCTATACCCAGTTTGAGATGAAAACGATTAATGCCTTGATCGTTTAGCATATCTGTGGTAGCATGGGTAAAGAATCCTGATAAGCAGGAGGTTTGCTTATGAATGAGCAGTTGCTGAAAATGAATGGCTTATCAGTGGAAATTCTGGATACATTATCATTTGAATCGCATCTGGGAATTCCGTTGAAGAATAATTTGCATTATTTTGATAAAGACTTATTAATTGCCGAACTGGTAGCAATGACTGAGTGGTTGGATGAACAGGAAATCCTTTCAGGTATTGCATTGGATTACAGAGTCAAGAGTTTGGATTCTATACTTCTGAAGTATGACCGTTACTACCCAGATCATCAGACACGCAAGGTGTTTAATGATATTTTAGGGTTCCGGGCTTTTTGTGATAGCTACGACCAGATATTGGAAGAAGAATCCGTTCAGTTCCGAATCGCTGATATGTCAAGCGGAAAAGCAGTGGACGACGGATACAGAGGCGTTCATGTGTATTATCAAAAGAGTGGAAAATACTATCCTATAGAAATTCAGTTTAATACACTGTTTGACAGACAGCTGAATAACTGGCTTCACGATTACCTGTATAAGAAAGATTATCCGATAGAGACAGGACGTATCCTGCGTGAAAAGTATGAGAGTGGATTGATTCGGAATGAACATGAATTTAAGGAGGTACTGAATAATGTGTTATCTGGTAGCGAAAGATCGTGATGCACATGGCTGTTTCGCTCTGAAAACAACGCATGGAAGGCATCTGGTAGAATTAAAGAGGGAATTGAATAAGGCCGTTGGATATAAGGGAATACAGCTTGTAACAATCAGCAGGCCAACTGCGTATGGCGAGTACGCGAAGGAGCTGTGGATTGACAGACGGGAAAAGAGTAAAAGTCTGGACCGGCAGGGGACGGTGTGCTGCGCCTAGGAAAAGACCGCCTTTGAGGAAGACCTGAAAGTCGGGATGCGGCTGATGGTGGAAGTTCTTGATGTATAGTTTATGACGAAAATAAAATGAACCCCTGAAGTTCAAAAAAAGCCCTCGCTTGTTGCGGCGAGGGCATGTGTTCTTATTTTTCAGGCTTTTCAGCGTTTTTCTTCTTCGGCGCAATTTTGTGGCCGGAGTAGATTGCCATACCCATGCAGACCAGAGAGCCGCAAGCGAAATACTTGTGAGCCTGCATCAGTTTCTTGTAGCCCGTGTAGAAGCATCCTGCCATGCAGGCAAGTGCGCCGAGTGACCAATATTTATGTGCTTTCATTTTGTGTATCCTCCCTTTTTCTATATATTTTCTCCTGATAGGAGAGTGCTATTCTCTTTATCTTCCGCCTGTATTCTGAGAAGTTCATTTATCTCTTTGTTACTCGCCGGCCGTACTGCTGGTTTCTCTTTATAGGTCTGTGCGCCACAATCTGGGCAACGGTCAGGCGGATTTTTAGCGAAGAAGCAGTAATGGCAGGCATACCGGCTTGGCAGCATCTGAGAGCGCATCAGGGCTGGCTGATTCGCTCCGAGGACCATAACCTTCATGGAATTCCCCATACTTTTTGTATTCTGTACGGATATGCTGGGAAATGTTCTATATGCGCCGCTCGTCGATGATGCTTATGTCAAAACCATGATCTTCCAGAATCTTTCTTGGAGATTCGCCGGCTTTGTATACGGTCATGAAGAGCTCCTTGAACTCTTTGGTAAGAGTGATCCTTGTCTCAGTAACACTGTAGATGTAAGGGTTTTGGCGAAGTAATTGTTGTTTTCCCTCTGTGAATAGTTTTCTGCCCATGAAAATCCTCCATCTCTGTAACTAGAATATCACATCTGGAAGGATGTGTCCAAGAAAATAATACAGATATGGGCAGAATCCGGAAAATCGGCTCTGCCTATTTACAACTATTCACAAATCTTATATCGATTTTTAACGTTTACACAAAACTTGTAATCCAACTGCAGAAATGGAATGCGACCGTTTTGCTCCGCAAATCCGGCCGTTTAGCTTCGCAATATGCAGCGGATGATAAGCTTGATAAGGTTCTTGAAAATCCGCAGGTGATTAAGACACCAGTGGTTAGAAATGGTAAGCAATCAACCCTGGGTTATCTGCCGGATGTTTGGAAAAACTGGAATTAGAGGATAAGAATATGGTGAAAAAAATTATGCGGGACCCATTGTTTCTCGCTCAGAAATCTACAGATGCAACGGAGGCAGACCAACAGGTAATTACAGATCTGCTTGATACATTAAGGGCAAATCTGGATCATTGCGTTGGCATGGCAGCCAATATGATCGGTGTAAAGAAAAATATCATTGTGGTGGCAGCAGGCCCATTTCAATTTGCTATGGTAAATCCAGTTATTACAAAGAAGACCGGAGCATTTCAGACAGAAGAAGGATGCCTATCTCTGGAAGGGGTGCGTCCGTGTACAAGATATAAAGAAATTGAAGTGGATTTTTTGGATGCAGATTTCAAGAAGCAGCATGGCAAATATTCCGGTTGGACTGCACAGATCATCCAACACGAAATAGATCATTGTAATGGAGTTGTAATATGAAACCTAAGTCGCCTAAGAGCCTGGAACTATATGACATTATGATAAAACGGGGATATCCAGCGGAGTTTTGCGATCAAATAACGAAAAATCTTAACACCGACTGGACAGCCGGACGGATGATGGGTTATTTGTCCCATTACAAAAAGCTGCCGCTTGAGGAAATTGCAGATGAAATGCTTGCAATACTAAGTGACCGCAACAGAATTATGCAGAAACATGAAATGGAAGAAATCAATGCCAGATGGAATGAATATTTGAATGGATAGAGGATAAGGAGTAATACATGGACGGATATAAACCACCTTTTACAATTACAAACAGTATATTATCTCATGTGGCATCTGTATCTGAAAAAGTCGGGCGTATTACTGTAATGAGTAATATGGAAAACAAACCTCATCTAAGGAAAAATAACCGGATCAAATCCATTCATTCGTCTTTAAAGATCGAGGCAAATTCTCTTTCGCTAAGCCAGGTGCGTGATGTTATTAACGGGAAATTGGTTTTTGGAGAGGCAAAAGAAATACAGGAAGTAAAGAATGCATATAATGCCTATGAAAAAATAGCTGAAATAGATCCTTACAGCATAGAAGAATTAAAGAAATTTCATGGTATTATGACAAAATACATCGTAGAGGAATCCGGTGATTTCCGCAGTGGTGAAGAAGGTGTATTTAATGGTGAAGAGTGCATATTCATGGCTCCACCGGCACGCTTTGTTCCACAATTGATGAATGAATTATTTGGCTGGATGAAGAAAGAGAAAGATCAGATGCATCCGCTGATTTTGAGCAGCGTATTTCATTATGAATTCGTATTTATTCATCCTTTTACAGATGGCAATGGCAGGATGGCAAGGCTGTGGCATACAGCTATATTGGCTAAATGGAATCCTATTTTTGAATATATTCCGATAGAAAGCCAAATTGAAAAATTCCAGGATGATTATTATGATGCGATTGCAAAATGCCATGTAGAGGGAGAATCTACGGTATTTATTGAATTCATGCTGACTCAAATAGATAATACTTTAGCGGAACTTTTGAATCAGATGACAGATAGCGCCACGGATGACGCTATTCTTGACGCTGATGGCGCTAATCATGGTGCTGATCATATGGAAGGCAGATTGTTATCAGGCTTGAAACAGAATCCGTATATTACACAGACAGATTTAGCTAAAGAATTATCGTTGTCAAGGAGAACTGTCCAGAGAATCATGAAAGAACTGATGAATGACGGCAAGATAAAGAGAGTTGGTTCAACCAGAACAGGTCATTGGGAAATAAATGATTGATGCAGAGGCATAGTCTGCAAAAACTATGCCATTTCGTTTCCATTCCAGGAGATAGTATAGTGGCTCAGTTGTCAAGACAAAAATCTGAGATTTTTATAATGAACTGATATGTTGACTGGTTACATGGAAGGGCGAAGTACCCCACCTGGATTTTATATTATGCAGCAGCTCTGGCATCATCCAAAAGCATTGCTGGATAGTATACTTCAGCAGGACGCTGATTATTAATAGCCTGATGGCAACGCTCAAAATTATAAGTGTAGATATATTCTCCGATTTTCTCCCTGGCTTCCTTGATATTGGCATATTCTGTAAGATATGCTTCCTCGTATTTAAAGCTGCGGAACCAACGCTCAATCATGATATTGTCAGCCCAGCGGCTTTTTCCGTCCATGCTCTGGCGTATTCCGTTGGTGCGGATAAAATCTCTATATTTCTCACTTGTGAATTGAGAACCCTGGTCTGAATTGATTATCAAAGGTTTGGCAACTTTAAATGCTTTTTCACAGGCATTGATAACCATGGTGGTATCCAAAGTGTCGTCAATATCCCATCCTACGATGCAACGACTATACCAGTCTATAATGGCAGTCAGGTATAAAAATCCATGCTTCATAGTAATATATGTGATGTCAACAGACCATGCCTGGTTTGGTTTGTCAATAACGGCATTCCGAAGAAGATATGGACAAACTTTTGCCTGTTTCATTCGCTTGGATAAATTCATTTTAGGATAAATTGGTGTAATATCCATTTCACGCATATATCGTCCAGCTTTGCGACGTCCGACATTATAACCACGTAACTTAAGCTGTGCTGACATCTGACGAGCACCCCAGGCGGGATTATCAGTATGCAGATGATCGATGATTGCTTTACACTCCAGTTCTTCTGCTGAAACAGGTGTGCCATTGTAATAAACGCTGGTGCGATTAATGTCAAGGAGTTTTGCTCCAGATGACACAGGTATTTCCTTAGTCGTCGAAAGGTTTCGGACTAAATTTACTCTCGTAGTCAGGTC
>ENA-OPWR01003085-OPWR01003085.1-human-gut-metagenome-genome-assembly--contig:-NODE-3085-length-10644-cov-3.108792_pt1 | contig 10644 bp, 11 predicted proteins | sample MGYA00241507_ERZ502006 | MGnify/ENA primary metagenome ERZ502006 (study PRJEB25962, sample SAMEA2043041) | human gut metagenome | biome: human gut; feature: human-associated habitat; material: faeces... | reverse complement strand
ATATTTTATAAACAACTTTACATAAAAAATGTACAATTTTTAAGCGATTGCCATACCAAATCGTTTTTTGAAAAAAATACTTCATTTTCTTTTATTCTGGTAATCCTCCGCTAAGTGTTAGATGGGCGGTTGCATCATCTCCTACGATAATTCCTTCTGGAATATTTTGAGAAATGACATAGCCTTTTCCTTCTAGTTCATATTTTACCCCCATTAGTTTTAAAATATTCATCGCATCTTTATAGGATAGCCCTACTAAATTGGGCATGGATTTATCGTATTTATCTGTTAATAATGCCACAACGCTTCCTTTATAAAGTTTTCGATTAGCACTTGGATATTGAGAGATAATTTTTTCTCCTGTACCTAAAACATATAATTTTGTATAACTTTCTAATTCACTTTTAATATTACTTGTATTTTTATTTCTATAATTTTTTACTTGATAAGTCGTTGTTTTATTATTATCCGATACAATATTTAAATATTTACTAGTATTTACAACAACATCTTTAACAGCAGGTGCTACATAATTTGTTGTATCTTTTGGTTTCTTTAATCCTGTATAAATAATAATTTCTGGATTATCAGCAGGATAAATTCCTGCAAAGGAATAAATATAATCTGATGCGCCTTTCATATAAGTCCCTGTTTTTTCATCATAGATTTGTGCTGTACCAGTTTTTCCCATCATAGGATATCCTTCCATATAATAAGGACTTCCTGTACATTGTTTAGAATCATTACAAATCACACTTTTCATTAACTCTTTAATTTTTGCTATACTTTTTGCATCACTTACTTCATCAATAACTTCTGCCATTTCTTCTTGTTTTACTTTCTTAGTATTAGAGTCAACTACCTTAGAAACAATATAAGGTCTTAATAATTTTCCATCATTACTAATTGCCGTTAGAGCTTGAACCATTTGAATTGGCGTTATAGTTATTGCTTGTCCAAAGGTTGCTGATGCAGCATCAACATCATAACTAAATCTAACTTTTCCACTGACTTCTCTATTCAAAGTAAAACCTGTCTTTTTTCCAAATCCATAATTGCTATAACAACTTTTCAATGTTTTTTTATCAATCATATTATTTCGAAGTAATCCAGCGGCCCCCACATTAGAACTCATTGCAAATCCATAATCATAGGTAATAGTTCCCCATCCTACTTTATTCCAATCATGGACAACTGTTTTACTTCCATCATTTGCTACATATTCAATTTCTCCAGATTGATAAGTACTATTTCCATCATAATTTCCTTTATCCATAGCACATAAATAACTAAATACTTTCATTGTACTTCCTGGTTCATAAGAAAGTCCTGTCATTAAATCAACATAACTCGTCATATTCTTTTTATTAGGATCAAAAGAAGGTGAAGTACTATAAGACAAAATTGATCCTGTCTTGGCATCAGCAACAATCATAAATCCCCATTCTGCTTTACTATCAGTCATCATTTTTTTTACAGCATTTTCCGTAAATAATTGAATATTGCTATCAATGGTTAAATAAATATCATCCCCATTTTCTGCCTCTTCTACATACTCTCGCCCATTAGCAATCTTATATCCATTTCGGTCTTTTTCATACGTTTTATAGCCACTTCGACCAGTTAAATTTTCATTAAAGTACTCTTCTATTCCCAGTTGTCCTACCTTCCATACATTTCCATCAGAATCTTTCTCATTAACAGTATAACCTACAGCATATGAAGCAAAGTCTCCGTTTGGATAATATCTTTTTGTACTTGCTACAAAGTCTATTCCGGGAAGGTTTAGATTTTTTATTTCTTCCATTTGTATTTGACTTAAATTTCTCCCACCAGGTCCAAGTTCTACTTGATAAGCATCTTTTTTTAATAAAATTTTTAATACTTCTACATCCATATTTAAATAAGGGGCTAATTTTTCGGCGGTAATATCTGGATCTACTACATGAAGTGGTTTTTCACTTCCTTTACTTCTACTTTTATCTAAATAAGCAATAACAGTATAACTTGCAACATCTTCTGCTAAGATATTTCCTGATTTATCTAGGATGCTTCCTCTTTTTGGTAGAAGTGTTTCTTCTTTGGTATTTCTATTTTTAATAAATGCTGTAATGGTTTCGTTTCCTACTTGATAGTCTGTTGTACAAAGATAAATGATTCTTCCTGCAAAGATACAAAAAAGGAAGATAGTTAGAGGAAACATGATATAATTTGGTTTTATTTTATTTATATTTAATTTCTTTTTCCTCGCCATATATTCCCTTCTTTCTTCTTTTAAAATACTGATTTAGTTTTACTTTATTGTTTTAATATTTTCACTGTGATAAGTTAGTCCATATCTTTCACTAATTTCTTTAATATTATCTAAAGATGTCATTTCATCAATTTTCATATTTAAACTTTCAATTCTTTTTCTTTGTTTTTCTACTTCAGCTTCTTGTTTTTGAATATCTAAATTCATTTGGGCTAATGAAGTTTCACTACAAACTATTCCTACAATTAAAAGGACAATTATTACTGCAAATAATTTATAGATAAATCTTTCCAAACTACTTAAGAATGTTTTTTTCTTCTTCTTTTTCATTTTATTTAATCCTTTCAATTACTCTAAGTCGTGCACTATGGGCTCTTGTATTTTCATTTAATTCTTCTCTACTTGCTATAATTCCTTTCGAAATAATTTTATATTTTGGTAAATACTCTTCTGGAATAAAGGGGAGATTTCTCATTTCTTGAGGAATACTACTATATTCTTGAAACATATTTTTTACTATTCTGTCTTCTAATGAATGAAAGCTAATGACGCAGCATCTTCCTCCTATATCTAATAAATCTAGAGCTTGTTTTAATCCTGTTTTTAAAACATCTAATTCATGATTTACTTCAATTCTTATTGCTTGGAAGGTTTTTCTTGCTGGATGCCCATCACGCATTGCTTTCATTGGCATACTCATTTTAATGATATCTACTAGTTGAAAAGTTGTTTCTATGGGTTGTTTTTCTCTTTCTTTAATGATATTTTTTGCAATACTTGTTGCATATTTTTCTTCTCCATAATCTCTTAATATTCTTACTAATTCAGGGTAAGAGTATGTATTTACTACATCATAAGCAGAAAATGATGATGTAGTATCCATTCTCATATCCAATTTTGCATCTTGATGAAAACTAAATCCTCTTTTCGCATCATCAATTTGTACAGATGATACTCCCAAATCAAAAAGAATACCATTCACTTTATTCACTTGATAATCAGCTAATTTTTCTTTCAACTTAGAAAAGTTACTTCTAATAATAGTGTAGTTGTTCGAAATTGTCTTTAATTTTTCCTCACTTTTTTCAATCGCAAAATCATCTTGATCGAAACCATATAAATGTCCAATCGTTAATTTTTTTAAAATCTCGCTACTATGTCCTGCATATCCTAAGGTAGCATCCACATAAATGCCATCTGGTTGAATATTCAAATTTTCGATAACTTCGTTTAATAAAACACTTTTATGATACATTCGCATCACCTCATATTATTTTTATTATATCATGAATTTATATGATTTCATAAAAAAAGAATGAACTTTACATTTAAGTTAACATTCTTATTTCACAAATTCTTTTAATTTATTTTCAGGAATAAATCCTACATTTCTTTTTAATTCTTTTCCTTTATCAAAAAGAATTAAACAAGGAATACTCATTACTCCATATTTTCTAGCAAGTTCTGGATTTTCATCAACATTCACTTTCAGTACTTTAACTTCTTCTAATTTTTCTAAAATAGGACTTAACATTTTGCATGGTCCACACCAATTAGCATAGAAATCAACTAATACTTTTTCTTGAATAAGTTCATCAAAATTATTTATCATCGTATCTCTCCTTTAACTCTTGATATAAATTTTTATTTTGTTGATATTTATCTACCAAAGATTTATCTTCAATAGATATTTTATTGGATTCTACTAATTTTTTGGCACTTTCTGGGGTAATTAAATTGTGGTCTAATAAACTAGTTAAAACAAGTGTATTAATTTCATCGTTACTTCTTCCCTTTTTATTTTGAATAATCTCCCATACGTCACTATAAACTTCTACTGTATTATCAGCCATTTCTGACAAAATGGGCGTGTTTTTTAATATCATTCCTCCAAATTTTGAACTACTGACAAAAGTTAAATTAAAAAGTGGCATGTTGAGAATATAGAGAATGAAAAAGATATAAACATAATATTCAATAACCCCAATTAACAACCCAATTAATTTGGAAGGTAGACTTAAAAATACTGTCATTTTCACTAGCCATTCTACTAATCCTGTTATTACAATTAATACTCTTAGTATGAAATATAAAAGAAAAAATATTACTAAAAACGAAATTAATTGATAAAGTAAAATATTTAAGGCATCAATTCCTCGAATAATTCCAAAGAAATTATAGAATGGTAAGTTCTCATATAAAGCTACCATTAATTTATCTTTTAAATAAAAGGCTACTAAAACAACTAGAAAAAAGCCAATAAAACGGGTTAACTCTTTAATTGCTCCACTTTTAAATCCAATCAAACCACCTAATGCTAAAAAGATGAGAATAAATACATCTACTAATCCAATTACCATAATACCTCTCCTCTACTAATAATATTATATAACAAAATATTTTAAAAATAAATAAATTTATGTTAAAATAAATAAAGAAGAGGTGATGATATGCAACAAACTACAATTACTCTAAAAGTGTGTGAAGAAACAAAGAGGCAAATGATGGATTTTTTTATTGATTTGAAAAGAGAAAAAACTCCTCCTTATGCTGTTTTTCAAGCAAAAGATGGAGATACTGTTGTTACTTTATATGAATCAGGTAAAGCTGTTTTTCAGGGAAAAGATGCAGATTTAGCTTCAGCATTCTGGATTGAAACAGAAAAAATTAATAACGGTTCTGCAGTTACTACGGATAGTAGAGAGAAAGAGAAAAAAAAGGTAGAAAAAATTCTTCCTATTCGTATTAATTCGATTGGTTCAGATGAAGTTGGAACGGGAGATTATTTTGGTCCTGTCGTTGTCACTGCTTCTTATGTTAGTAAAGATAATATTGATTTTTTACTTGATTTAAAAGTAAAAGATTCTAAAAAGTTAAGTGATGAACAAATTATTCAAATTGTACCAAAGATCATCCAAAGAATTCCTTATCAAACTTTTGTTTTAAAAAACAAAGAATATAATCTTCGAAAAAGTGAAAATATGAATATGAATCAAATGAAAGCGATTTTACATAATAAAGTATTATATGAATTAAAGAGCAAAAATTATCCTTATCAATATATTGTTGTTGATCAGTTTGAACCAGCGGCTAGTTATTATAAGCATATTCATGCTTCTACAAAAAAAGTAAATGATATTTTCTTTTTAACGAAAGCTGAAGATCAATGCTTGTCTGTTGCTTGTTCTTCTTTAATTAGTCGGTATATTTTCTTAAAAGAGATGAATTCTTTATCTAAAGAGATTGGCATGAATCTACCTAAAGGTGCTGGTCCTATGGTTGATGAAGTGGCGAAAAAAGTTGTAGAAAAATATGGAAAAGAGAAATTAAATGAGATTGCAAAATTGAATTTTAAGAATACAGATAAAATTTTATCTAATATTTAGTATAAAAGAAAAATACTTTCTCATATTATTAATGGTGATACTATGAATAATATTGATGTAAGGAAGTATATCATTAATAATTTTAAAGATGATTCTATTGAAGAAATAGAAAAATCTATTGATTCTTCTATTGAATCTAAAAATGAAGATCCTTTAATTGGATTAGGAGTTTTATTTGAACTTATGTGGAATTACTCTAATCATGATACCAAAAATACAATTTTATCTAACATCAAAAAGGGCCTTACAAACTAAGGCTATTTTTTGATTAATTTTTTGGCAATATTTTTTTCATAATTATAATTTCCCTTTAGTAAATGGTATAACTGATTCATTTCTTTTTTGATTTCTTCTTTTACCCATAAATATTCTTCATCATCTACAATAAAGATATCTGTCATATACTCTAATAAATTATGTTTTATTTCCTGCATTTTGTCATTATCTTGATAATAATTTATTTTTTCAAATTGGGTTAAAAAATCTTTTATAGGGTTTTCTAATCTTTGACTTGGATTAGAATAATGGTATCTTGAAAGAAAATTATTAATTTCTGATTCTTCTAATCCTAATTGATACAATAGCGAAAGACAATATATCATTTCTTTGTTAGTTAATTCTTTTAATAGTTTATTATGGTAAAGATTATAATATTTTCCTAATTCTTTTCTTAAAGTTTTATATTCTTTGTCACTTAAAAGAGTTTTTTTAGGAGTTTCTTTTTTTAAAATAATTGTCTTTTCTTTCTTCGCTTCCTGTCTTTTTTGATAATTTTTCTTTAATGTAATTTCTACATATTTTAATATATTTTCTGATACTTTCATATTTTTTAGAGATTGAAGTATTTTTTTGATATCTTGATCATCAAAAGTATTTATTTTTTCAAAGTAAGAAGATTGAATTATTGCATTATTTTGTCTAAAATGATTGATATTAGGTGCATGTTTTTCTGAGAATGAAAGAATTTCATCTATTTTTTCTTTTAAAATAGGATCCATTTCTGCTTGTAAACTTAAATTTCTTATTTCCTTATCTAAAATAAGACTGCATGCTTCTTTTTTGCTCATTGTTTTAAATCGATAATTGTTAACATCATTGATATCTACAAAGATGGTATCTTCTTCTAAAACATGGGCTTTAATATTTTTTTGAACCATTGTAAAAATAATATAGGTACATTCTTTGGCATTTAATTTAGCTTTTTCTAGTAATTTAGATAAAACATTAAAATCTAAGAATATTTTCCCCGTATCTTGATTTAATTCTTCCACTAAATGAATAAAGTTATTTACGATTGTATATTCTTTATCTAATTGTTTTAATGCCTCTGTGTATTTTACTGTCTTAGTTTCATCTAGTGCTAATAATGCTCCTCCTAAAAATCCATCATATGTTTCTTGTCTATAAATTTTTAAGTAATTATAAAACTTTTGAATTGCTTTTTGTGAATACATCATAATTCCCCCTTTTTCGCTTTATTTTACCATAATCGTAAAATACTGTCAAAAATAATTTGACCTTCAATAAAATATAATATACAATATAGATTATGTGAGGGAGAGAAAATGAAACAAATTAGTATAAAAGATGAATTATATATTAATTCTAGATTACAAGAAATTGAGATTGAAAAAGAAAATATAAAAAAAATTTATGATTATTATTTTAAATCAGAAGAGGTTTTTTCTTCTGATAAAATTATGAATTTAATGGTTATTTTAAATAGAAGAAATCATCAATTAATGGAAAAAATTAATTTGGAGAAAAGAAAATTTTTAAATGCTAATCATATTATTAATCATCAATATATTTCTGCTTTAAATGTATGGATAAATGGTGAACAAAGTAATTATGATTTATTAAAAAGTGTTTCAGATTTTGATACTTTGGAAGAATTTGTAATGGATTTATTAGAAGAAAAGAGATCTAATGATTTATTACTATCTGAAGTTAATCGAATTATGGATGAAGAAAAATTACTATTAAAATTTAAAAACGCTGGCGAAAAACGCAAAAAGAAAAGATTGCTATTTAAACAAAAAGATGCTAAAATGAAATAGTAGTTTTTTTTATTGTCCTCGTAGCACAGTTGGATAGTGCAATCGCCTCCTAAGCGATAGGTCGTGTGTTCGAATCACATCGGGGACGCCATTTTGAATTTTGTTACTTTATTTAGTTCATTTAATATTTTAAAAGCTCCATATCAATGTATGGGGCTTTTAAAATATTAAATTCTGATTTATTTTTCCTATTTAAATTTCTATAAATATCTGATTCTTTCTAAAATTTTCTTTTTTTCTTCTTTTCCAAATATTTCATTACATCCCTTATTATAAGAGCAATTTTTTTGCAATTCTTTTTTTTCTTTATCTAAATCCTCATACTTGTCTAAATTACAAAAACTTTCAGCAGAGCCATATAAAAATTCTAATCCTAAGTAAATTGCTTTATAATATTCATAATCTAATGGAAGCATATATTTTTCTTTACTTAATATTATTTTTTTTGCTTCTTCTAAAATTACTTCTGCTTGACCATATTTCTTTTTCTTCATAAAATATTTTCCAATGTAACATAATGATTTGTATTCTGTTAAATTTAAGCGTTGGGCTTTATCATAATATTCCAATGCACTTTCTTCATTTTGCTCTTGTTTTTTTAAATATCTAGCATAATAGTATAAAGGTTTATATGCATATTCTCTACCCTCTAGCATTCTTTCCATCATATAGTAATATCCTATGGCCTCTCTTTGATATAAGTGTGACATGCTATTTTCTGAGGTAATAGCTTTTAGTAAGTAGGCACTGAAATATCCAGGTTCTTGTTTTAACACAGAATTTAGAAAGTTCATTATCTTTTCATCTTTTATTAATTGATTATGATTTAAAAGTACACATGTATCATTCATATATCTTCCTAGATGGGCTAATGTGTATAAATATATATAACCTTCTTGTTTTTGATTGATTAAATCAATATATGCCTTTACAAAATAATCTTGTGCTGTTTTTTGGATATCCAATTCCTGATAATCAGTAAAATTTATTGATGAAATACGATGAAATGCTATATTATATTTAATGTAAATATTACCAATATTTTTTAAAGCATTAATACTTGTTTCTGTTGCTACAGGATCAAATAATTTTTCTTTTAAGTTATTAAGCCATTTATTTAAGTATTTTTTCCATAATTCTTTTTCTTCTTCTGTTTTTATATTTAAAGATTTAATATTTTTAATGATTTCTCCATCAATTAGTATTGCTTCAGGATAGATTTTTTGTAAATATTTGATATCTTCTTGGTTCATATTTGTTGTCAAAATAAAAATAGCAGAATAATCAAGAGAGTTTCTATTCTTAAAACTTCTCACTTGTTTTTGGGTAATTTCATAAGTAAAAATACCCGTTAAATTTAATAGTTCTGACCAAAAATACATTTCTTTAATATTACTTTGATCATAAATAATTTTAATTGCTTCTATCATGTTTTGCTCCTCACTTCTTTTCTATATAAAAGAATACTATTTACTTTTTAATTAATTTTTAACGATTATTTTTTCCCTTTTTATGCTTTGATTTTTGGTATCTTTCTTCAAACTCAAATGCTTCTTCACTACCCCAACACATCATTCCTTCTTCAGCAAAAATTTTTTGAAAATCTTCTTCTGTATATAAATAATCCGTATCTAAAATAACTAGATTTCCTTTTTTCTGAGGCTCTTCTAAAACAGTATTTTGAATTCCTCTATTTTCATTATCTAACGATAAATTTTTATCCCAATGAACTTTATTGTCTTTTAAAAGAATTCCTAAATTTTGTGCTTTGATATCCGCAAAAATAATTCCTCTTTCTCGAAGGGAAACATAAAATTGATATTGTTCTTCTTTGGAAATAAAAAAGTTTGTATCTACATTTTCCATTACCTCAATTGTTGTATCCACATTAGATATTTTTGATAAATCGACTCGAATAATTGGTTGTAAAATGGATTTGTCATAAGGAATTTGATAATTATGTCTAGTTTTTCCTACTTTTACGATTTTATCACCAATCTTTATAATTTCAGAAAAAGCTCCTCCTCCTATATATTTTATATCTTTGTATTCTAAGTTTTCATGGTTTAATATTTCTTCGATTAGTTTTACTACTAGTTCTATTAAATTCTCTTCTTCTTTGGTCTTTTCTTTATCACTTCTGAAAAACAAAAATTCTATATATTCCTTTTTATTACTAATTAAAAATTGATTTATTTTATTTTGACTTTTTTCTTTAAAAAATCCTTCTTTAGTATCTCCAAATTTATTGCCATTTCCAAATAATACATCACCAAAAGGAGTATCAATATCAAAGGTTTGTCCACCATGATTTTCAAATCCGATAATTTTAGTTTCTTTCCCATTTAGATTAGCATTTATAACAATATTTCCAATACATCTTTTTTTTCTATCTGCTAATGCTTCTGTATAATAATCAAATACATTTAAACCAGGTATGACATTTCCTTCCGCATCTTTATAATATTTTCCAAATAATTGATAAGCCCCACATATTAATAGAAAAAACACACCATTATTAACAGCATCTTTAATATTTTCAGTATATTGAACAAGATCTTTAGATAAGATTCCTTGTTCTTGATCTGCGCCACCACCTGCAAAAACGATATCATAATCATTGAAATTAGGAGTTTCATCTCCAATAGAGTATGGAACGATAGTTGCTTTAATATCACGTTTTTCTAATCTATAACGTAATACTTGTATATTTCCAAAATCTCCATATAATTCTAAAATATCAGGGTATAAATATAATATTTTTAATTCTTTCATTTTTTAATCATTCCTTTATTTTTTATTTATGTTGCATTTCAAATATTTCTTTTCTTGTAGGTTGTAAAGAAGTATAATTAGCAATAACGTATTTTTTTGTAGATGTTTTATATAAGTTTTCAACAGCTTCATGTAAATCTAAATATGGTTCAATTTTAGAAGCATCAAA
>ENA-OPWR01003073-OPWR01003073.1-human-gut-metagenome-genome-assembly--contig:-NODE-3073-length-10666-cov-1.921120_pt1 | contig 10666 bp, 11 predicted proteins | sample MGYA00241507_ERZ502006 | MGnify/ENA primary metagenome ERZ502006 (study PRJEB25962, sample SAMEA2043041) | human gut metagenome | biome: human gut; feature: human-associated habitat; material: faeces... | reverse complement strand
ACAATATAATATACCTGCCTCTCTCACGCTTTTATCCTCCGTGTCAGATCACAACACATGACAATGGCATGCTCTGTCGGTTTTCGATAAAAATTCTTGCGAAGCCCACAGGACTCAAATCCATGTTTCTCATACAGTTGCTGTGCGGGAATGTTGCTCTGTCGCACTTCCAGATAGATTTTCTCTGCTCCACGCTTCTGTGCTTCCATAAAAACAGTATCTAAAATAGCATCTGCAATCCCTTGTTTTCGACACTCCGGCCGCACAGCCACATTTGTAATCTCTCCTTCATCCAGAGACAGATAAATGCCACAATATCCCACCGGAACCTGCTGTGTATCCTCTGCCACCATCATCAATGCCTCCGGCTGTTTCAGAGCATCGGAAAATGCCTGTTCACTCCACGGTTCTGAGAAACATTCCGCTTCGAGAAGTGCCACCGAAGGAACATCCTCCAGCCGCATCTCTCGAACTATCCGTTTTTCTTCTCCGGTCTTCATACTTTTGGAAACGTCCTCATCACATTTCAACGTATTTTCTTCGCATTTTTCCATATTTTTCAAAATGTTACTCATACTATGCCCCGGTATGCTGCTTTTCTAACATTTCCTGACGTTCCCGCTCTGCCTGGGACAGACGCAGATAGTCCGGACAGTGTTCTGCCGCTGTCTCAAATCTGCCTTCTTTTGCATACTGAAGGCCCAGCCATGCCACAGCACCCGCACGCTGCTTGTTCATATGTGCCGGTGCATAATCATGCTGCACCTGACAGTTTTCTTCTATATAGTCGCGGAATACCGCCACACCGTCACCCAAAAAGGTCACCGGTTTTCCGATCTCATTAATCTGTGCCACGATATCGCTGATGCCGACGGCACATTGCTGCTGAATGGTCTGCAGCTCTCCGTTTTTAAATTTATAAATACCGGTATAGGTCTGCCGGCGTCTCGCATCCATCAATGGACAGATCAGTGCCTGATGTCCCCAAAGGTTGCAGGCAAGGGCGTCCACAGTCGGAATATGGATCAGTGGTTTATCCAATGCCAGCCCCAGTCCTTTAGCAGTTGCAGAACCGATACGGAGTCCGGTAAAAGACCCCGGTCCTGCTGCTACTGCAATGGCATCAATGCTGTTCAGATCCAGATCGATCATTTTTGCTACTTCATCCAACATCGGAAGCAATGTCTGTGAATGAGTTTTTTTATAATTTACCGTATACTCGCCCAGCATGTTGTCATCTTCCACAAGAGCCACACTGGCTACGAGTCCGGAGCTGTCTAAGGCTAAAATTTTCATGCGCGATGCACCTCCCTGATGGTTATTGTACGATAGTCAAAGCCTTTTTCCAGATCTTTTTCAATCTGTACTTCCTGGTAATCCTGCGGCAGAATCTCTTCGATCAGATTCGCCCACTCGATCATGGTGACACCGCTGCCATAGAAATAATCTTCATAACCGATCTCATCCATCTCCTCGATATCACCAATCCGATATACATCAAAATGATAAAACGGAAGTCTTCCTTCCTCATACACCTGCACAATGGTAAAGGTCGGACTGCTGATGGGTTCTGTAATCCCGAGTCCATCTGCAAATCCCTGGGTAAATACCGTTTTTCCCACACCGAGATCACCGATCAATGTCAGAACATCCCCCGGTTTTGCTTCACTGCCCAGCTTTTTTCCCAATGCATAGGTCTCTTCTGCTGAAAATGTCTCTATCTTCATATATCTGTTTCCTCGTCTGATTTATTAATCTGCTTTTATCTTCATAGTCAGTGCAATCCGTTTCTTTGCCACATCCACACTAATCACCTGAACATCTACGACATCACCGACGGATACTGCTTCCAGCGGATGTTTGATAAAACGGTCACAGATCTGCGAAATATGCACCAGACCATCCTGATGAACACCTATATCTACGAATGCGCCAAAATCAATGACATTCCGCACCGTTCCCTTTAAGATCATCCCCGGTTTCAGGTCTTTCATCTCAAGGACATCCGTGCGCAGGATTGGTTTTGGCATGTCCTCACGCGGATCTCTGCCTGGTTTTTCCAGTTCCCCGACAATATCCCGCAGAGTCAGTTCACCGGTTCCAAGCTCCTCCGCCAGTTTTTTATAATCACGGATTTTTTTATGCAATCCCGGAACCGCACCTTTTTTCAGTTCATCTTTCGAGTAACCAAGCTGTTTTAACAATGCTTCTGCCACTCCATAGCTCTCCGGATGGACGCTTGTGGCATCCAGCGGCTGCGTACTCTCACTGATGCGCAGGAATCCCGCACACTGCTCAAAAGCCTTCGGTCCCAGTTTTGCTACTTTCAACAATTCTTTTCGATTCTTAAATATACCATTTTCTTCCCGGTATGCAACAATATTTTTTGCAATTGTTTTGTTAATGCCGGATACATGCTCCAACAATGGCACAGATGCAGTGTTCAGATCCACACCTACTTTATTGACACAGTCTTCCACAACGCCTTCCAGTGCCTCACTCAGACGCTTCTGGTTCATATCATGCTGATACTGGCCAACGCCAATGGATTTTGGATCGATCTTTACCAATTCTGCCAGCGGATCCTGCAGTCTCCGGGCAATAGATGCGGCACTTCGCTGTCCTACGTCAAAATTCGGAAATTCTTCCGTAGCAAGCTTGCTGGCTGAATATACGCTGGCCCCTGCCTCATTTACGATCACATACTGTACCGGAGTTGAGAGTTCCTTCAACAGTTCCACAATCACCTGCTCTGATTCTCTGGAAGCAGTTCCGTTTCCTACCGAAATCAGGGTAATATGATATTTTGCAATCAGTTTTTTCAAAACAGCCTTCGCCTCTGCAACTTTGTTCTGTGGTGCTGTCGGGAAGATCACTACGGTGTCCAGCACTTTTCCCGTGGCATCTACCACAGCAAGTTTACACCCGGTACGGAACGCCGGATCCCAGCCAAGTACTACCTGACCGCGGATTGGCGGCTGCATCAGCAGCTGCTCCAGATTTTTTCCAAAGACACGGATCGCACCCTCCTGTGCGGACTCTGTCAGTGCATTGCGGATTTCCCGTTCAATAGCCGGTGCGATCAGTCGCTCATAACTGTCCGCCACAGCCGCTTTTAAATATGGTGTTGTATATGGATTATCCCTGTGCAGCGTTTTTTTCTCCAGATAACGGATGATTTCATCCTCCGGAGCCTCCAGTTTTACCGTCAGCACTTTTTCCTTTTCTCCACGATTTAATGCCAGAATCCGGTGTCCGGCCAGTTTTGCCACAGGCTCTTCAAAATCATAATACATCTCGTATACAGATTCTGTCTCTTTATCCTTCGCACCGGAAGTCAGAGTACCTTTTTTCATAGTTTTCTCACGGATATAGCTCCGATAATCTGCCTCATCCGCGATAGCCTCCGCTACAATGTCCATGGCTCCCTGAAGTGCATCCTCCGCCGTCGCCACACCTTTTTCCTCTGAAATGTAGCCTGCGGCCTCTTCCTGCGCCGGATGATCCAGCTGCTGCAGTAACAATACGTTCGCCAGCGGTTCCAGTCCACGCTCCTTGGCAATGGTGGCACGAGTGCGGCGTTTCGGTCGATACGGGCGATACAGATCATCTACTGCCACCAGTGTCTCCGCTGCCAGAATCTGCTGTTTTAATGCATCCGTCAGCTTACCCTGTTCCTCAATAGAAGAAATGACCTGTTCCTTCTTTTCCTCCAGGTTTCGCAGGTAATTCAACCGTTCATATAGATTTCTGAGCACTTCATCGTTCAGTGCTCCGGTTGCTTCCTTTCGATAACGGGAAATAAACGGAATCGTATTACCCTCATCGATTAATTTGACAGCTGCCTGTGCCTGTCCCGGTCGTATCTGTAATTCTTCTGCAAGTTTTCTGATAATATCCATATATCTAACTTTCCTTTCTTAAACGGCTATAGTGTATCATACATTCTTCCGGTTGTCATTTTCTGATGCACATGTTAGAATCATTGTCTAAAGGAGGCACAAAAACATGTATGAACAAAATGAAAATCCATGGAACGATCCTCAGGATTCGCAGAGTCAGCAGGAAATGTACCACCGCAATCCCGAACCGGGAAATGCATCCAACGGTCTGGCTGTCGCTGCCCTGATCTGTTCCGTTCTCAGTATTGTATCTGTTTGTTGTCTGTACGGTGCATTTGTCTTTGGCGGTCTTGCAATCATTTTTGCACTGCTTTCCAGAGGCGCCCGAAAAAAGACATACGGAGCTGCACACACCGCCCTGCTCATAGGAACTGCCGGTGTCCTGATCAGCGTAGTCATCACCATCGGAAGTTTCATTACTGTCAGCCGTCAGTATGGTGGTTTTGACAAATTTCTGGAGCGTTATACTTACACTCTGGAACAAAATTTCGGTATCGATCTGGATCCAGGCAGCGATAATTCCAGCACTGACAATGGTTCCGACGGAACTTCCATCTTTGACAATAATGGTTCCGGAGACTATTTATAAAAACGGTTCCACACCTGTTTTTATATAAAACAGATTTTTTACTACAAAATGAATAACCACGATAACAAGGGAGGCATACACCCATGTCTCACGGTATTTCATGCCGATGGGAAGCCGGTGTCCGCTGATGCGGTCTATCGTCTGGCTGATCATAAACCAGGCAAATACGACTGCTGCATAAAATATCATCGGAAAATCCACCGCACACACGAAAATTTTCCCGGAAAGCAATGCCCGAAGACTTCGGGTTCCACCGCATCCCGGGCAAAAATAACCCGTCAGCGTATAAAATACACACGGATGCGTTCCAAAGGACAGGACAAAATGCGGAAACAGCACCTTTTTTGCAATTTCCAACACACAAAGGATGAACAAAAAAATCCATCCACAACGATATAATCTTGTCTCCAGCATTGGTTCTGATTCTTTCATATTTGCTTTCTCCTTGTTCTCACACTATTTTAACAGATTGGAGCATGATATCAATATGAAATCTTTTGCAGATTTAAAAGCAAATGCCAGAAGTGCTTTGCTTGGACGTTACAGTGTGCTCATTGGTGCCGGCATTCTTGCCTGGCTCATTGCCGCACTGATTGAAATTCCATTTTCCCGCATGCTGCAGGAAGGATTTTACTATATCCACATATTCCGGATTATCTGGGCTTATGTCGGCATGCTGTTTGTCGGCCTGATCGGATTGCTGTTCAATATCGGCATCACTCACATGCATATGGAATCAGCCAGAGACATCCGTCCACAGTTTTCAGATCTTCTGTATCCATTTCGAAACCGACCGGACAAGTTTATCGGCTGTGAGCTTATCCTTATCCTGATTTCCTTTGTCTGCACACTTCCGGGGGCTGCTGTTACCGCGATTGCAGCATTGCGGTCAGGCACCTTGACATCGCTGGTGCTCAGTTCTCAGCTGATCACCGGATTGATTCTGCTGGTTATCGGTTTCGTTGTCCAGCTCATACTCGGTCTGGCTTTTTCCCTGGTATCCTACCTGCTCCTCGATCATCCGGATTACCGGGTAACGGAAGCACTTCGTGAAAGTTTTCGCCTGATGAGAGGTCGTAAACTGCGCTATTTTCTGCTGCAACTTTCTTTCATCGGCTGGTGGCTGCTTGGTATTCTGACACTGGGTCTTGGTTTTTTGTGGATCATTCCTTATATGCTTCAGACAAATACCCAGTTCTATCTGAATCTGAAAGAGTTCTCATAACAAAGTTCTCATTCAGAACATATGCTATCACACAAAAAAGCAGGATTACTTCTATCCAATGAAATAATCCTGCTTTTTCTATCCAAGTCGAACGTACGTAAGGCTTGGTGCGTGATTCTGATCAGCGAAAGCTGACATAATGAATAAAATCGGAACGCTATTAGTCCTCGATAAATCTGTCATGTGCTGCACGCATTGCTTTATCTACATCTTTCTCATCTACCAGAACTGTAACACGGATCTCAGATGTTCCGATCATACGGATGTTTACACCAATGTTATACAGTGCCTCAAACATACCTGCTGCTACGCCCGGATGTGTCTGCATTCCGGCTCCGACAATAGACAATTTCGCAACGGTCGGATCTGCTTCGATTTTCTGGGCTTTGATACGTGCATGGTTCTCCTCCAACACTTTTACAGCCTCATCCATCTGATCACGGGATACGGTAAAGGAAATATCCTTTGTGCCATCACGACCGATCGACTGTAAAATGATATCTACATTAATATTTTTCTTTGCCAGAAGATCAAAGATCTTAAATGCCATTCCCGGCTCATCCTTAATACCAATAACTGCGATTCTCGCTGCATTTTTATCTACTGCTACGCCACTAACAAGCATGCCTTCCATTTCTGTTTCCTCCTTAACAATTGTTCCCTCTGCTCTGTTTAAACTTGAACGTACAACCAACTGCACACCATATTTTTTCGCAAGTTCAACAGAACGGTTGTGAAGAACTTTCGCTCCAAGTGTTGCCAATTCAAGCATCTCATCGTATGTAACGGCATTCAGTTTCTTTGCAGTTTTTACTACTCTTGGATCTGCTGTAAACACACCGTCTACGTCTGTATAGATTTCACATTTATCGGCATGTAACACAGCTGCCAGCGCAACAGCTGTTGTATCAGAACCGCCTCGTCCGAGTGTCGTAATATCATCATATTTGTTAACACCCTGAAAACCTGTTACAATAACGATCTTTCTCGAATCCAGTTCGTGCATGATACGCTCTGTGTCTACTCTTTTAAATCTGGCATTTCCATAACGGGATGTGGAATGCATCATAACCTGAAAAGCATTCAAAGATACTGCCGGCACATCCAGTGCCTGCATTGCCATAGCCATGAGAGACACTGATACCTGTTCACCTGTCGTAAGCAGCATATCCAGCTCTCTTTTTTTAGCATTCGGATTGATCGTATTCGCCAGTGCGATCAGATCATCTGTCGTATCTCCCATTGCCGAAAGGACAACAACTACGTCATGTCCGGCTCTGTAGTCCTCAATACAGCGTTTTGCCACATTGAATATTCTTTCTTTATTGGCGACTGAACTTCCGCCAAACTTTTTTACTATTAACATGTTTCCTCCTGTGACAGACCAATCTGATTAATCCTGAATACGGATCATATGTACGATCTGCTCTTTGTAAAGTTTTGATCTGGTCTCATAATCTCCCTCCATCATAACAGGAGTTACAAATCCAAATTCTCCTTCCAGTTCCGGTACTTTTACCACTTCAATCTCTCCGTATGATTCCTTCAGCTGCGGAACCAGCTCCTCTTCCTTGCCTTTTATCCGTACAAAGAATCTTCTCTTGGAATCCGCCTTGTCTTCCAGTTGAAGCTTTTCTTCTTTCCACATCGTCATGATATTACGGTTCAGATGCTTTGCCTCATCTACAACATCCGCAACTACAGCACTCGCAGTTGGAAGTTTTCCGGCTCCGCTTCCATAGAACATCGCATCCCCTAATACATTTCCATGAACGAAAATAGCATTGAACACATCATTAACATTATAAAGCGGATGTTCCGGATATAACATACATGGTGCCACGATTGCATGCAATCTGTTACCCGCATAACGTCTGCTGGATGCCAGAAGCTTGATCGTTGTTCCCATTGCTTTTGCATACTTCATATCTTCAACGGTAATCTTCGTGATTCCTTCACAGTAAATATCTTCAAAATCAACCTGCTGTCCTGAGATCAGAGAAGAAAGGATTGCAATCTTTCTGCATGCATCATATCCTTCCACATCTGCTTCCGGATTTCTCTCTGCATATCCGTTCGCCTGTGCCTCTTTTAATACAGTGTCATAGTCCGCACCTTCATAAAACATCTTGGAAAGCATATAATTGGTAGTTCCGTTCAGAATACCTGTGATCTCTTCAATCTCATCTGCAGTCAGTGAAGAATTAAGCGGACGGATAATTGGAATACCGCCTCCGACACTTGCTTCAAACAAGAAATTAATATCATGTTCCGCTGCTATAGAAAGAAGCTCAGCCCCATGCTTTGCAACCAGTGCTTTATTCGATGTTGCCACGCTTTTTCCAGCCTGAAGGCAGCGTTTTACAAACGTATAGGCCGGCTCGATTCCTCCCATTACTTCTACGACAATCTGTACATCTTCATCCGAAACAATCGTCTCAAAATCATGTACGATCTTCTCCTGCACCGGATCCCCCGGGAAATCCTTCATATCCAGTACATATTTAATGTTCAGCTCATCACCGATTCGCTGATTGATGCGCGCTCCGTTGGTATTAATCACTTCCACCACTCCGGAACCTACTGTTCCGTAGCCCATTACTGCTATATTGATCATATATTCCCTCCTTTTAGCCGTTTGCGATTTTTTTCAGATATGCATTGATAAATGAATCAATATCCCCGTCCATCACGGCATTTACATTGCTGTTTTCTTCATTCGTTCTGTGATCTTTCACCAGTGTATATGGTTGCATAACATAAGATCTGATCTGATTACCAAATCCGATATCTTTTACTTCACCCCTGATATCCGATACTTTTTCTGCCTGTTCCTGCTCTTTCATAAGCTGCAGTTTTGCCTTTAACATCTGCATTGCCTTTTCTTTATTATGATGCTGTGATCTTTCATTCTGGCACTGCACCACGATTCCGGTTGGCAGATGTGTAATTCGGATCGCCGAAGATGTCTTATTAACATGCTGGCCTCCCGCACCGCTGGCACGGTAAGTATCGATTTTCAGATCATCTTCATCAATTTCAATATCAATATCATCTTCCAGATCAGGGAGCACATCACAGGATGCAAAAGATGTCTGTCGTTTACCGGCAGAATTAAACGGCGAAATACGTACCAGCCTGTGCACTCCTTTTTCCGATTTCAGATATCCGTAAGCATTCTCACCTTTTACCTCAAAAGTAACTGCCTTAATCCCTGCGATATCGCCATCCAGGAAATCCAGCACCTGAAGCGAGAATCCTTTTCTCTCTGCCCAACGGCAGTACATACGGTATAACATGCCTGCCCAGTCACAGGATTCCGTTCCTCCCGCTCCTGCATGAATGGTCATGATTGCATTACATGCATCATATTCTCCCGACAGTAACGTCTGGATCTTCAGCTTTTCAAACACCTTTTCAAATGTATGAATTTCTTCCTCCAGTTCTTTTACCATTGCAGGATCTTCGTCTTCATATCCCATCTCGATCAGAGTCTCCATATCGTCTCTCTGGCTTTCCAGATTTTCATAAATCTCCTTATCATCTTTCAGGCTTTTGAGTTCTTTCATCATTTCCTGGGAGCGTTCCGGATTATCCCAGAAATCCGGCTCTTCCATCTTTCTTTCCAGCTCTTCAATCCGCTTTTCCTTATTGGCCAGGTCAAGGGAATCCCTCACTTCCACTAAAGGTTTCGCATAGGAATTCAATATTGCTTTAAACTGATCTAATTCTACCAATAGCTTCACCTACTTTCATGAATATTTTTCTTATTTTTATTCCTCATCGATTTCCACAGAAACCATATAAATGGAAATCTGTGGCTCGACTTTTATTACCGTACCGCTTAATTTCTTAAGTGGACGTTTTAAATTACTTGACATTGCAATGGCATCTTTAATTGTATAATAATACATCTGTCCGGACATGGTACTCGCGCAGTCCTCTTTTAATTCTACTCGGTCACCCTCTTTTACCAGTCCTTCTCTTTCCATTGTAAATTCTACAATCTGTCCCATTTGTTCACCTTCCGGCTTTTTGCTTTTGCCTGTTCTCTTTTATCTGTATCTGCTTTAGATTCTTTTTCTTCCACAGCACTGTTTATATTTTTTACCGCTTCCACATGGACATGGGTCATTTGGATAAATTTTATTTTCTTCTCTTTGAATCGGCTTTTTCGGACCGGATTCATCTTTATTTGTACCGGTTACCTGTGCAACCTGTTCTCTTTCTACCTTCTGTTCAATTCTTACATGATACAGCAGACGAACCGTTGTCTCCTGAATGTTATTAATCATGTTATCAAACATTTCATAAGCCTGCATTTTGTATTCGACTCTCGGGTCTCTCTGACCATAAGCCTGAAGTCCGATACCCTGACGTAACTGATCCATATCATCGATGTGATCCATCCATTTCTGGTCGATTACTTTTAAGAGGATAACACGCTCTAATTCACGAAGCTGTTCTGCTTCCGGGAATTCTGCTTCTTTTTCCTCATAGAGTTTGACAGCAGCTTCTTTTAATTCCTGTTCTACCTGTTTTTTCTTTTTGCCTTTGACATCTTCTTTGGTCAGAGCTTTTAATGGAATCGTCGGTAAGAGTACAGAATTAAATTCTTCTAAATCCCATTCTTCGGTATCTACATCATCAGAGAAGCACATTTCTACAGCATGTTCTACGGTATCTGTAATCATCTTGTAGATAGAATCACGCATGTTTTCTCCGTCCAGTACACGGCGTCTTTCTTTGTAAATGATTTCTCTTTGTTCATTATTTACCTGGTCATAATCTAACAGGTTCTTACGAACACCATAGTTATTTCCTTCAATCTTCTGCTGTGCCTTTTCAATTGCATTGGAAAGCATCTTATGTTCAATCTGTTCATTTTCTGCAACACCAAGAGATTTAAATACTCCCATCAGTTTTTCAGAACCGAACAAACGCATTAAA
>ENA-OPWR01003072-OPWR01003072.1-human-gut-metagenome-genome-assembly--contig:-NODE-3072-length-10666-cov-5.260767_pt1 | contig 10666 bp, 4 predicted proteins | sample MGYA00241507_ERZ502006 | MGnify/ENA primary metagenome ERZ502006 (study PRJEB25962, sample SAMEA2043041) | human gut metagenome | biome: human gut; feature: human-associated habitat; material: faeces... | reverse complement strand
ACCAACTCAATCGCGAAAAAGGGTCAAGGGAGGAACTCCCTTGCAGGGTGCAGGGGCAGCGCCCCTGCTGGAGTCCAGAGGCAAAGCCTCTGGTCATTGCCCCTCTTCCGTCCGCTCCACCGTGCCGACGTAGATGATTTCGCTCTTCGCCTTGTAGGTGTCGGTGTACATCAGCTTGCGCTCGGTTTCCGCGCCGCCCACATATTTCACCAGGTAGCTTTCCACCACACAGCCGTCGGTTGCCTTGCGGTAGGTGTACTCTTGGTCGACATAGGTGGCGTAGGTGTGGTTCGTGTCCTTGCGGTATTCCGGCTCGGTCGGGGCGGGCAGGGTCTGCACCGTCACCGTCTCCAGCTCGTACTTCACGCCCTTGCCGAGGCTCTCGCCGTAAATCGACACCACGCACACCTTGTGCGTCTTGTCATAGCGGCTGTCCTTCATCACCGTCGCAACGATGAAAATCGTGCTGTTCGTGTCGTTGCGGAACTTAAAGTCAATGCGGTTGTCGGATACCGTCGCGTCCTTGCCGTAGTCGGTGTAGCCCACCGCGTCGGAGTGCGGCTCGCGCTTGAGAATCGTCATGTTCGCCTTCGCTGCCGCGAGGTACATCGTCGTGCTTGCCTGACACACGCCGCCGCCGTAGCCCATGCGCTGATCGCCATACGCGTACTCAATCGCCTGATAGAAGCCGTTTGCCTTCGTGCGCTTGCCCACAATCGTATTGAAGGAGAATGTTTCACCCGCTGCAAGCATCTTGCCGTTGATGCGCTCGAACGCCACCTGAATGTTCAGGTTGCGCTCTTCCGTGCTGGTGGTCGAAATCGGGGTGTACGCCGTCGCGCGCAGCTGAATCTGCGGCTCCAGCATGGCTTTGGTCGTGGTCGGCTGAAGCTCGCGCGTCGTCAGCTCCACCTCGCCGCTGACCAGGGACGACATCATCTGGTACACCTGATTTTTCGCCTCGGTCGTATCCATATAGCGTCCGACGGTCTCCGGCTGAATCGTCAGCGGATTGTTGAAATTGTTGGAATCGAAGATAATATGCGCATCCACCGGCTGGATGTACGCCTGCTGCGCGATGCTGAGCAGGATGTTGTCAATCACCACATTGTCGCCGCTGGGCGTTGCCGAATATCCCTCGTAGGGATTGTCCGCCAGCGCGTCCATGGCGGCTTTGCGCGCGTCAATGCCGCCCTCGGTGTGCCCCGGCTGCCACGCCGCGTCGAGGGCTTCCCGCACATCGACGGTCATGTTCAGGTCGGCGCTCGTGATTTCCCTCACCAGCTGACCCGCGTACATCAGGCGCACCTTCCACGCGTCGCGCTGCTGATTCGCGTGCGCCGTGACCGCCTCTTCCGCCTCCGCGCGGGTCATGCCGCCGAGGTGGATGCCGTCCACATACACGTTCGGGACGTACTTGTCGTCATACGCCGTCACCGACGCGACCAGTGCTTCCCGCTCGTTCTGCTCCTGGATGGCATTGCTGATAGCGCCGCCCGCCGCGACCAGTCCGCAAATTACCGCCACCGCGCACGCGCAGAACAGGATGCGATTAAGCAGCTTTTGCCCCGACGGCTTGCGGCGGACAGGCTCGTTCTTCGGCTCGCCATGCTCCGGATTGAAGCCCCCCAGCCCCGTCGGCGGATGATTGCCGCCGCCGTTGCCGCCGCTTCCGCCATTGCCGTTCGCCGGATACTGCGGAAAATTCACCGGATACATCGGCTGCTGCCATCCGCCATAATTCTGCTGCGGATACGGCGGATTCTGCGGGCGCTGCGGATTCATCGGCTGATTCGGCATCATCTGCCCGCCGCGAATCGGCTGATTGCGCCCGGTGTTCATGCTTTGCTGATGCTGCCCCCACGAGAACTGTTCCAATTGGTGCGCCGCATCAAGCGGCTGCACGCCGTTGTTCCAGCCCTGCTGCGGCTGCATGGGCGTCCCCTGTACGCCGTGGAAGCCGCGCATTTGCCCGCTTTGCGCATATTGGCTCCCCTGCCCCGGCTGATTCATCCCCTGCGGGCGCATCGGCTGGGCCGCACCCATCGGCTGAGCCGCACTCATCGGCTGCATGGGCGGATTGGCGCTCTGCTGCGCCGGGGGCGGCTGCGGATTCCGGCGCGGCGGATTTGTCGGCTGCATGGGCGCGTCTTCCGTGCGGATAAGGGGGATGCTGTTGTCCAGCGTCTGCTGCCCGGCATACTGCGCCGCGTTCAGCTGCGTGCGGCGGCGGCGCGGCTGCTTGTTGTCGTTGAATTCGGACATGGTTTCAGCACCCCTTTCTGATGGCAATTCGGTATTTCTTCATCTTATATCACATGATTTGAGCATCTTCCACTGCTTGCAGCAATTTCTCCACATCATCGGCCGCCCTCGCCCACATCGGCGCGGTGCAGCCGACCATGCCGTGGCGGTCGCCATCGCCATGGAAGTCACTGCCGCCGGTGACCAGAAAGCCCATGCGCCGCGCGGTCAAATCCAGCAGGGGCGTGGCGCGTCCGGCGGACGGGTGGTAAACCTCAACGCCCCGCAAGCCCTGCTCCTGCCAAACGCCGAGCAGATGGCGCAGCAGCGCGCCGGTTTTCTCCAGCTCCATCGGGTGCGCCAGAACAGGCACGAAGCCGCTTTCCTGCATCAGCGGCAGCGCCTCCGCCATGCTCAGGCGCTCCCCCGCCACATAGGCAGGTGCGCCATCCGCCAGAAAGCGGTCAAACGCCTCGCGCGTGTCCACCACATAGCCGTGGCTGACCATCGCGCGGGCGATATGCGGCCGACCGACGCTGCCCTTGGCTTCGCGGGCGATTTCGTCGTAATCCAGCGGATAGCCCAGCGCGTTCAGCTTCTCCACCATCTGCCGCGCGCGTCCGAGCCGCATTTGGGACAGCGCCCGAACCTTGCGGTGCAGGGGCGTATCCGTCCCGCGCCCGTAGCCGAGCAGGTGCAGGCCGGGCATATCGCGCAGGGATAATTCGACACCTTGCAGAATCGGCATCGGCGCGGGTTTTCCCAGCAGCTGCGCCGCGCCGTCAAACGTGTCATGGTCGGTCACGGCAAGGAGCGTCACGCGGTGCTTGTCCGCCAGCGCCACCAGCTCCGCGGGCGTAAGCAGCCCGTCGGAGGAAGTGGTGTGGGTGTGCAAATCAGGCTTCATGGGGGGTATCCGGGTGATTTTCGGGCGCATCCGCCGTCTTATCAGGCGTTTCCGCGCTCTTTTCAGGCGTTTCGGCGGACTTTTCGGAACTTTCTTCCTTCTTTTCGTCCGCCATATCCTGCATCATCACATCGCCCGTGGTGCGGGTGTCGGCATCCTGAATATCCGGCAGCGCGCCCGTTTCCATCAGGGTGACGAACTCGCGGCGGCTGATGGTGTCGTACTTGAGCAGCGCGTCCACCAGCTTCTCCATGCGGTCGCGGTTGGCGCTCAGGGCATCCACCGCCTTCTGGTAGCATTCCTCCAGCAGGCGCTTGACTTCCGCGTCGATGCGCGCCGCCATTTCTTCGCTGTACCCGCGGCTCTGCCCGAACTCCATGCCGACGAACACTTCCTGATCGCCGTCCAGATAGACCGGGCCCAGCTTTTCGCTCATGCCGAACTGCGTCACCATGCGGCGGCAGACCTCCGTCGCCTTTTTCAGGTCGCTCGTTGCGCCGGTGGTGAACTCGCCCAGATAAAGCTGCTCCGCGGCATGACCGCCCAGCCCCATCGCCACGAAGTCCATCAGCTGGCTGTAAGTCTGCAAATCGTCCTCTTCCGTCGGCAGGGACAGCGTGTAGCCGCCCGCCTGCCCGCGCGGGACGATGGTAATCAGGTGCACCTCGTCGCAGTTGGGCAGGACGTGCCCGACGATGGCGTGACCCGCCTCGTGGATGGCGACCATGCGCTTGTCGCGCTGCGTCACCTTGTGGCTGCGCTTCTCCGGGCCCATCTGCACGCGGGAGATTGCCTCCACCAGCGTCTGCTGATTGATGGCCTTCAAGCGCCCGCGCGCCGCCAGAATCGCGGCTTCGTTCATGATGTTTTCCAGCTCCGCGCCGGTGGAGAAAGGCACGCGCTTGGCGATATTCTCCAAATCCACATCATCCGCAAGGGGCTTGCCCTTGGCGTGCACCTTCAGGATGGCAACACGCCCCGCCATATCGGGGTAATTGACGAGAATCGTGCGGTCAAAGCGGCCGGGACGCAGCAGCGCGGGGTCAAGAATGTCGCGGCGGTTCGTCGCCGCCATGACAATAACGCCCTCGTTGATTGCGAAGCCGTCCATCTCGACCAGCAGCTGGTTCAGCGTCTGCTCGCGTTCGTCGTGTCCGCCGCCCAGACCCGCGCCGCGATGGCGACCCACCGCGTCAATCTCATCAATAAAGATGATGGACGGGGCAGCGCGCTTGGCTTGGTCGAACAGGTCACGGACGCGGCTCGCGCCCACGCCCACGAACATCTCCACAAAGTCCGAGCCGGAAATGGAGAAGAACGGCACGCCCGCCTCGCCCGCAACCGCCTTTGCCAGCAGGGTTTTGCCCGTGCCGGGCGGGCCGATGAGCAGCACACCCTTGGGGATGCGTGCGCCCATGTCAATGTACGCCTTGGGGTTGCGCAGGAAGTCCACCATTTCCTTGAGTTCTTCCTTCTCTTCCTCCGCGCCCGCGACATCAGCGAACGTCACCTTGTTCTTGTTCGGGTCATGGATGCGCGCCCGGCTGCGGCCGAAGTTCATCACCTTGCCGTTGCCGCCGGTCTGCGCGCGCATAATCAGCCAGAACATCACGCCGCAGAGCACCAGCGAAATCGCCAGCGGAATCAAATCATACCACCACGGGGTGGTCAGCGGCTGACGGTAGATGATGGTGAACGGCAAATCCTTGACGGACACCTCGTCCAGCGGCTTATTAAGCTTCGCCGCCTGCATTTGCCGCGCGGTGACGATGAAATCAGCGCCGATGGTGGTTTCAAAATCGTAGTTCTTGTCGGGGAAATCCGCGTCGGCGACCGTTGTTGTTGTCGTCACGCCCACCAGCGACGTGCCGCGGATGGCGACGGAGCGAACCTGCCCCTCCTCAATCATCGTCAGCAGCTGGGGATAGGTGATGCGGCGGTCACGGATATTGCTGCCAAAGCCGTTGGTGAACAGCATCGAAATGGTGAGCACCATCAGCAGCAAAACCGCGACGTAGCCGAACATCCCGCGAGACTTCTTCAATGCGAGCATCCTCCTTCCGTTCCAGCGCCATCCGCCTGTTGCGGCGTATACCCATATAGACGAATGACGTGTGCGGAAAAATCCATCTTTACAAAAATTTTATCTTTATTTGGGGAAGAATCGGCTGATTTATTCGTGCGCCGCGCCGTACACGCGGCTGTCCAGCACGCCGATGTCCGGCAGATTGCGGTACTTCTCGGCGAAATCCAGCCCGTAGCCGACGACGAACTCATCCGGAATCTTGAAGCAGTGGTAATCCACCGTCAGGTTGTGTTCAGGATTGCGGCGGTCGGGCTTGTCCAGCAGCGTCGCAATGCGGATGGAGGACGCGCCGCGGCCCATCAAATACTTGCCGAGGTAGAACAGCGTGTTGCCGCTGTCCACAATGTCCTCCACAATCAGCACGTCGCGCCCCTTGATGGACACGGACAGGTCTTTCTCCAGATTGACCACGCCGGAGGACTTGGTGGAGTTGCGATAGCTCGAAAGCGCCATAAAATCCAGCGTCACGGGCAAATCGACCTCGCGGATGAGATCGGAGAAGAAGACGCTCGCGCCCTTCAAAATGCAGACCATCACCAGATCGCGTCCCTGATAGTCGTGGGTGATTTCCCGTCCCAGCTGGGCAACGGCCTTCTGGATGTCCTCACGCTTGACGAGAATCTTCGTCATGTCTTGATACAGCTTGGCATTGGTGTCCATCGTGTTGTCCTCCTAAATATATGTAGGTTTCTATGTTGACTTAGTTGGCGTTGTCCTTTTTTTCGCGCAGGGGTGCGCCGCAGCGTTTGCACTGTTCGAGCTTGTCGTAGGGGTCATCCTCAATCTGCGACCACTTGATGACGCCGGACAGCGGGCGGTATTTCGGATTGAGCGATTCGCAATTCGGGTCAATGTGGTAGTACGTTCCGCCTTCGGGATTGTAGTAAATCAGCAAGTCCGGATGGCTGGTGTTCAGCACGGGTTGGGTGGCAAGGGCGTTGGTCGGGGTGGCGGTGCTTTCCTGCTCGTTGCTTTGCAGCGTCGCGGGGTCAACGTACCACACGCCGTCTTCCTTGACCATGCGCACCTTCCACAGGTAGACGCTTTCACCCAGGGTGTTGTTCTTGTTGATGACGGCGCGCACCGTCACCATGCGGGCAATGTCGTTCGATGTGCCCGTGATGGCCGTGAAATCCCAGCTGACGGGCGTGCGGTTGGTCAGCACCTCGCCGAAGAGCTTCTGCGTCACCGCATCCGTGCCGCCCTTGATGCTGCTGCGCCACGACGGGGACGTCAGGTTGACCATTTGGCTGATGGCGTTGTTCTTCCACAGCGTGAAGAAGGAATGCAGCTGCGCGTAGCACTCCTCGGAGTCATCCACAGGCGTCGCGGTGGGCGTGGGCGCGGGATTGGGCGTGTCCGTCGCGGTCAGGTTGACATCGAGGTTATTGCCTGATGTACTCCCCTGCTGCATCTGACCGGACTGATTCGGCTGCGCGGGGTTCTGATTGTCCGCCGCGTTCGTCGCCAGTGCGCTGACGAGGCAGACGACCGCCGCCGACGCCAGCAAAAGCGACAGCACCAGCCGCGCGTTGGGCGTAACCAGCTCGCGGAGCCACATCGCGGCGATGCTCGCCACCGCGCCGACGAGGACGACCCACTTCACCGCCGTCCACGCAAAGACCATGCTCAAGATGAAAAGAATCGGCAGCACGCCGAACATCAATACTTTTGCAATCGTATCCCACGGAATTTCCCTGTGCGCCGCCGGCTGCACCCGGAAGCCGCTGCGCCCCGACGTCGGGTACACACGCTGACCGTCGGGGGTGTACTGCGCGTACTGCTGCTCCGGCGGCAAATCCGTTTCCTGCGGATTTTGCTGGCTGTACCCCTGCTGATACCCCTGCTGCTCGTAGGGTTGCTGATACCCGCCGGGCTGCACAAACCCCTGCTGGTCATACGGCTGCTGCTGATAAGGCTGCTGGGCATACGGCTGCTGATAACCCTGCTGACCGTATGGCTGCTGATATTCCTGCTGACCATAGGGCTGCTGGTATCCCTGCTGACCGTATGGCTGCTGGTATCCCTGCTGACCATAGGGCTGCTGATAATCCGCATACCCCTGCTGACCATAGCCGTTTTGCGGCGCGTAGCCCTGACCATAGGCATCATTGGGCGCGTAGCCGCCATTCGGGGCATAGCCCTGCGCCGGCGGATAATTGCCCTGCGAAAAACCGGGCTGCTGAGGATTCTGTCCGGCGTCCCCGGCGCCATCATAGGGTGGACGGCTGTTGCTCATCCGGCTTCCTTTCCTTTCTTCCGCGCGTTTGTGCGCGAAGTTCCCTGCCGCGCCTTGTGCGGAGGGCATTTTGTCCCTCCCCCGCGCGGACTTTCACGCAAGCGCCTGAATCGCGCTTTACATGATAACGCATCTTACAGTATAGCACAAAAAAATGGCTTGTAAATAAGAAATCGGAAAAATTCATGGTTTGTTCGCCTGTAAGATGGAAAGATTTTTACTTCGGTGCGCGTTTCCGTCCTCCATTCCGCATTATTTTCGCTTTTCCGCTTGCAAAAGTCGTTCGGCTATGGTAAGATAGAGCGTGCCGACGAAAGTCAGCGAAATATTGGAAGCGATGACCGGGAAACAGTAGCGTGTGCAAGTCCCCTTCCTATTTCCAAATGAGAATGTGCCAAGATGCGAAGCGAATTTCTTCTGCTGGCTAACGGGAGTGAAACGCAGCGTAGCAGCGCTACGCTAAGTGGAACGAGCGGACGACAGAATGGAAAAGGCACGAGCAGACGACGCAGGCGAATGCAGGAAATAGTATCACAGGCGGAAGTAATCCACGCCGCCCTCAAACAGCGGCTGATACTTGTCGCCGGGTACATTCTTGTAGAGATTTTCGCTGCTGCGCTCGGTGTGCCCCATCTTGCCCAGCACGCGGCCGTCCGGGCTGGTGATGCCCTCGATGGCGAAATAGCTGGCGTTGGGGTTGAAACGCATATCCATCGACGGCGCGCCGGACAAATCCACATACTGCGTGGCAATCTGTCCATTCGCCGCAAGCTGACGAATCAGCGCTTCCGGGCCGACAAACCGACCCTCGCCGTGGCTGATGGCGACCGTGTGAATGTCATCCACCTTGCAGCGGGACAACCATGGGGATTTATTCGACGCAATGCGCGTGCGGACGAGCATCGACTGGTGACGGCCGATTTCGTTGAACGTCAGCGTCGGGCACTGATCGGACGTGTCGATGATTTCGCCATACGGCACAAGCCCCAGCTTAATCAGCGCCTGGAAGCCGTTGCAAATGCCGAGCATCAGGCCGTCGCGGCGCTGGAGCAAATCATGCACCGCGTCCTTCATGGCAGGATTGCGGAAGAACGCCGTGATGAATTTCGCCGAGCCGTCGGGTTCGTCGCCGCCGGAGAAACCGCCGGGCAGGACAATCATCTGGCTGCGCGCAATCATGTGGCTGGCCTCGGCAATCGACTGGGTGATGGCCTCAGGCGTCAGGTTGTTGATGACGAGGATTTCCGCCGTGCCGCCTGCGCGCTCGACCGCCCGCGCGGTGTCGTACTCGCAGTTCGTGCCGGGGAAAACCGGGATGAACGCCAGCGGCTTGACCGTCTTGACGGCGGGCACGGGGTAGGTTTCCGCCGAATAGGAGAACTTCTCCGTCGTTTCGCCGGTGTGACCGCGGTAGGAGAACACCTTGTCCAGCTTGCCCTCGTAGATTTCCTGCATGGCGGTCAAATCAATGCGCTCGCCCTCGTACTCCAGCACCCACTCCGGCACGGTGTCGCCCACCTTCACGCCGAGGTCGATATCTTCGGTGCATTCCAGCAGCATCGCGCCGATCTGCTGCGCGAAGAGATTGCCGTCGTAATCATCGTCGATACGCGTGCCAATCTGATTGCCAATTCCCATCTTGAACAGGCCTTCCGCCACACCGCCCAGACCCAGCGCCCACGCGGAAACCACCTTGCCCGCGCGAATGGCGGACAGAACGGCATCATAATTCGCGGTCAGTGCAGCGGTGTCGTGCGGGTCGCAGGAGACAAGGCGGATGGCGTGCCCCGCTTCCTTGAATTCGGGCGAAATGACCTCGCTCGCCTTGCCGGGGGCAATCGCGAAGGAGCAGAGCGTCGGCGGAACGTCCATCTTCTCGAACGTGCCGGACATGGAGTCCTTGCCGCCAATCGCCGCGATGTTCAAATCCAGCTGCGCATCCAGCGCGCCCAGCAGCGCCGCGAACGGCTTGCCCCAGCGCGTCGGATCCGTGCCCATGCGTTCAAAATATTCCTGGAAGGTCAAATACGCCTGCTTGTAGTCAAAGCCCGCGCAGACAAGCTTCGTCACGCTCTCGATGACCGCCAGATAGCTGCCCTCATACGGCGACTGCGCCAGGATTTCCGGGTGCATCCCGTACGCCATGCCGGACACGGTGTCCGTCGTGCCGTGCAGAACCGGCAGCTTTGCGACCATCGTCTGGTTCGGGGTCAGCTGATATTTGCCGCCGAAGGGCATCAAGACCGTCGCCGCGCCGATGGTAGAATCGAACCGCTCGCTCAAGCCCTGCTTGGAGCAGATATTGAGGTTGCCGAGCATATCCGCCAGCTTCTCCGTCACCGTATCGCCCGCAAACTCATAGGGCTTGACATCATCATCCGGGACAGACGCAGTCGTGTGCTTCTCCGCGCCGTTGGAATTGAGGAACTCGCGGGACAAATCGACAATCGTCACGCCCTTCCACGTCATGCGCAGACGGGGTTCGGCGGTCACTTCCGCCACGACGGTCGCTTCAAGGTTCTCGCGGTTTGCCGCCGCAAGGAACGCGTCAACATCCTCCGGCGCAAGCACAACCGCCATCCGCTCCTGCGATTCGGAAATCGCCAGCTCCGTGCCGTCCAGACCGTCGTACTTCTTCGGCACTTTGTCCAAATCAATCAGCAGGCCGTCCGCCAGTTCGCCAATCGCCACGGACACGCCGCCCGCGCCGAAGTCGTTGCAGCGCTTGATGAGCCGGGTGACTTTGCCGTCGCGGAAGAGGCGCTGGAGCTTGCGTTCGGTCGGGGCATTGCCCTTCTGCACCTCCGCGCCGCACGTTTCGATGGATTCCAGCTTATGGGATTTCGACGAACCCGTTGCGCCGCCGCAGCCGTCGCGCCCGGTGCGCCCGCCAAGGAGGACAATCTTGTCGCCGGGGGCAGGCACTTCGCGGCGGACGTTCTTCTCCGGCGCAGCGCCGACCACCGCACCGATTTCCAGACGCTTGGCGGCATAACCCGGATGGTACATTTCATCCACCAGCCCCGTCGCCAGCCCAATCTGGTTGCCATAGGAGGAATAGCCCGCCGCCGCCGTGGTGACGAGCTTGCGCTGGGGCAATTTTCCCGGCATGGTCTGGTTGACCGGAACGAGCGGATCCGCCGCGCCGGTCACGCGCATCGCCTGATAGACATAGGTGCGCCCGGACAGC
>ENA-OPWR01003069-OPWR01003069.1-human-gut-metagenome-genome-assembly--contig:-NODE-3069-length-10675-cov-4.200753_pt1 | contig 10675 bp, 9 predicted proteins | sample MGYA00241507_ERZ502006 | MGnify/ENA primary metagenome ERZ502006 (study PRJEB25962, sample SAMEA2043041) | human gut metagenome | biome: human gut; feature: human-associated habitat; material: faeces... | reverse complement strand
CTCGGTGAGGAAGCCGTCACGCTGGAAGACCTGTGCGAGCCGTATCTGATGCAGATGGGCTTTCTGACCCGGACGCCGCGCGGCCGCTGCGCAACGAAGCTGGCCTACGAGCATTTGGGTATGAAAGCGCCGGAGACCGGCACGCCCGAAGACAACGGGCAGCAGAGTTTGTTTTAAAGAAAGCACCCTCATCAGTCACCTGCGGTGACAGCTTCCCCCGACTGGGGGAAGCCTTACGGCGAGATGATGCTTCAAAAGCCTTCCCCCGGACGGGGGAAGGTGGCCCAAAGGGCCGGATGAGGGCGTAAACCTGAAAGTGGGGTATATTTTATTATGGGTAAGTATTTTGGAACCGACGGCGTGCGCGGTGTGGCGGGCGCTGATCTGACCTGTGAGCTGGCCATGAAGATCGGCCGCGGCGCAGCCGCTGTGCTGACCGGCAGCACCGGCCGCCGCCCGCGCATCCTCATCGGCAAGGACACCCGCCAGTCCGGCGACATGCTGGAAGCGGCCCTGACCGCGGGCTTGTGCAGCGTGGGTGCCGACGTGGAGAGCCTGGGCGTGCTGCCCACGCCTGCCGTGGCCTATCTGGTGGGCAAATACAATGCAGACGCCGGCATCGTGATCTCGGCCTCCCACAACCCGATGGAGTTCAACGGCATCAAAATTTTTGCCGGCACCGGCTACAAGCTGCCCGACGAGGTGGAGAACGAGATCGAAGTCTACATTGATAACAACTGCGCGGGCATCGAACTCAAGACCGGTGCGGAGGTGGGCCGCGTGTACCGCCGCGACGACGGCCTGCAGGACTATGTGGACCACCTGTACGAGTCCATCCATGGCGACCTGACCGGCCTGAACGTCTGCATCGACTGCGCAAACGGCGCTTCCGCTGCCGTGGCCCAGAAGCTGTTCCCCCGTCTGGGCGCCAAGTGCACCTTCCTGGGCGTGGAGCCGGATGGTGAGAACATCAACAAGGGCGTGGGCAGCACCCACCTCGATAACCTCGAAAAGGCGGTCGTCGAGGGCGGCTTCGACTGCGGCATCGCCTTTGACGGCGACGCCGACCGCTGCCTTGCCTGCGACGAGAAGGGCCGCGAGATGGACGGCGACAAGATCATTGCCCTGCTGGCCATGACCATGAAGGAGAAGGACCGTCTGGACGGCGACACGGCCGTTGTGACCGTGATGTCCAACCTGGGCTTCATCAAGTACATGGAGAGCCAGGGCATCCACACTGAAAAGACCGCCGTGGGTGACCGCTATGTGCTGGAAAACATGCGGGAGAACGGCTACGCCATCGGCGGCGAGCAGAGCGGCCACGTCATTCTGCTGCACCACGCCACCACCGGTGACGGCGAGCTGACCGCCGGCAAGCTGCTCAAGCTGCTGGCCGAGAGCGGCAAGAAGATGAGCGAGCTGAACGGCATCTACGCCCAGTACCCGCAGGTGCTGGTGAACGTGACCGCCAACGCCGCCCAGAAGGCCGCCTATAAGGAAGACGAAGTGCTGGCCGGTTTCATCGAGAACGAGCAGCAGAAGCTCATGGGCATGGGCCGCGTGCTGGTGCGCGTGTCCGGCACCGAGCCGAAAATTCGCGTGATGGTGGAGGGCCAGGATCTGGACGCCATCCACCGCTGCGCAGAACGCATCGTGGATAAGATCAATAAGCGCATTTTGGGACAGTAAAAAGCGCCCTCATCCGGCACCTGCGGTGCCGCCTTCCTCCGCCCGGGGAAAGGCTTTGCCTGAAAAGCAGAGGGCTGAAACGGTAAACTGAAAGGAGGACGCTATGCGCCCTGCAGATACCTGGAAAGACTATGAATTGCTGGATGCCACCGAGGGCAACCGGCTGGAGCGCTGGGGCGAGACCATTCTCATCCGCCCGGACCCGCAGGTGGTGTGGAAGACCCCCAAGCAGAGCCCGCTGTGGGCCAAGGCGGATGCGGTGTACCACCGCTCCAATCAGGGCGGCGGCGAGTGGGAATACAAGCGCCGCCTGCCCGAAAAGTGGAAGATCAGCTGCGGCGAGGGCGAGGATAAGCTCACCCTCATCGTCAGCCCCACCGGCTTCAAGCACACCGGCGTGTTCCCGGAACAGGCGGTCAACTGGGCTTGGTACCAGCAGAAGATCCGCGCCGCGAACCGCCCGGTAAAGGTGCTGAACCTGTTTGGCTACACCGGCGGCGCAACGCTGGCCTGTGCCGCTGCGGGCGCTACTGTCTGCCATGTGGATGCTTCCAAGGGTATGGTCGGCTGGGCGAAAGAAAACGCCGCTGCATCCGGACTTGCCGATGCTCCCATCCGCTGGCTGGTGGATGACTGCATGAAATTCGTAGAACGTGAGATCCGCCGCGGCAACAAATACGACGGCATCATCATGGATCCCCCTTCCTACGGCAGGGGTCCCAAGGGCGAGATCTGGAAAATAGAAGATAATATCTGGGATTTCGTAGGACTGACCGCACAGCTTTTATCCGATGATGCGCTGTTCTTCCTGATCAATTCGTACACTACAGGATTGCAGCCCGCCGTGCTGTCCTATATGATGAATTCCACCCTGACGAAAAAGTTCGGCGGTCATGTGGAAGCCGAAGAGATCGGCCTCCCCGTAACCGAGAGCGGTCTGGTACTGCCCTGCGGTGCTTCCGGACGCTGGCAGCGGAAGTGATCTGACTAGCATCATAAGCCTAATCAAAAAGGAGCCTTGGGTCGAGGCTCCTTCTTGATCACAGCCAAAGTCAGCAACTATTGCTTGATGATTGAATTCCAAATATGGTGCGTTTTTACTCCTCTGTTTCAATCTCCAATCTCTGAAGAATGTCTCTCACAATACCAGCATCCTCAATCAGAGAAATTCCAAAACACTTTTTTCCTGCATCTTTTAAGGAGGCTCCTATATGATAAACATTTTTCTTATCCAAGATTAAAAAGCGATCATGAAATACTTTCGTGTACCGCACTTCCAGTAAAGGATACTGGCTGTTGAAATTATTAACATCTTCTTGAGATAACTTGGTTCTTTTCAATGTATACATCACAACAGTCACATTTTCATTCTTTTTTGTGAGAAGATTCAGCGTTCCTATATCCACATAGCCATCAATTAAAACGATTTCCTTTTCCGCTTTTTGAATCAGGCTAACAATTAGGCTAAAAGCATCATATATCTGTCCATCAAAAAAGACTTTCTGATTTGATTCCTCATGGTCCGATATATATTCAAATATCTGATCCAATTTTTCATCCGTTTGCTTTTGATATTCCAGTTGTTTTAACTCCACATTACTGATACGCTCAAAAAGCAAGGCGTTATTAGCAATAAATCTCCTCATTTCCACGAATGTGCGCATAATACCAATGCTTACCTTAATTGCCACTTCGCTATGTAGAACACTCGCCAACATAGAGATTCCCTGTTCTGTAAATACATAAGGAAGAGTCCTACGACCACCATAATTATTTTCGTCCTGCGCAAAACTTGAAATGCCAGTTTGGCATCTCAAGTTCTGATACTCCTCATTCGTGAGCTGAAAACGAAAATCTTCTGGAAATCTACTAATATTTCTTTTAACTGCTCTATTCAATGCCCCTGTCTCTACCTGATAAAGGACGGCAAGATCACTATCCAGCATGACTTGCTTATCTCTAATAACATAAATCCTTTTTTCAATCGACGGTCGAGTGATTTCAACTAAATCATTTGTAATACCATCCGTCTTTTTCGCTTCTGGTTTAATTTCTATCATAAATTCTCCCTATAACATTTACACGATATCCCGATACCGTACCTTGCCATTATGTTTGGAATGCCTTTCCCATAGAATTCCTTCCTGTGTTTGTTATAACCGCAGGATCAGACATTCCATGTTTATGAGATTATAGTAACAAAAACAGACATACCTATGTCCCATACACAGTACGTATATCGCGGTCAAAACCCCGCTGTTATTTTAGAATGTTGTAAATTTGGAATAAAAGCATGGACTTTCCGACTTGCTATTCAGAACTTCACAAGATATCTGTAGAAATAGAAAACTTCTATGCTTTGTACACATTCTAGCATAGAAGTCTTCTGCTGGCAAGGGGTATGCTATTATCAAATATTTGTAATGCAAAACCAGATTTGCCGCCTATATTTCACATCTGATCACAGCACGTATTTTCTTAACACCGGGATCTTGCGCAGCACCCATGCGGTCGCCGTTGCCAGTGCCAGCACTACCAGGCAGAATGCAGCCAGCAACAAAATCAATACCACTTGTCCCGCGGCTACAGACTGCACACCGCATTGTTCCAGCACTGTAAAGGGTGTGATCTTCACAAATTTATACAGTAGGTTCACATACACCGGATGTACCAGGTATACGGCAAAGCTCAAAGCTCCCGCCTCCTGCCAGGGGATCCGGTGTGTTCTGTCCTTCTCCCGGGCAGCAGAAGCCGCGCCATCCTGTCCCCCTTTCCATCCTGCTGCGAACAAAAGTACTGCAAGCAATACTGTAAACGGATAATTGTATGCCATCTGGATGGAGAATCCGGCGAGTGTCCTGCTGAGGATCATTCCCATTATCAGCACTGCCGCAGCTATCAGCCACACATTCCATGCCTGACTTTCCACGTTTTGTGTTTCTCCGTCCCATTCCGTATTGTCTCCGGCTCTTCTACCACTTCCGGGCTCCACCATCTGACCGCCTACGTTCCTTCCCTTGTCCACACGTACTTCTCTCACCGCGAAAAGATATCCACAAAGATAATACAGGAAATACACACCGCCATCCGGCAATACCGGAATACTGTTACTATCCAGTACCTTATTCAGAAACGGTGCCACACTGCTTCCTAAGAAGATCACTGTCATAACTGCTACAACACTCCACACCGGCAGAATCTGCAGCACTTTTTTCAGAAGTGGTGTGATCAGATACAAAAACAATATCAGATACAGATACCACATATGGGACCAGGTATGTCCCGTCAGGGTCATCTTCAGTGCCTCCGGGATCATCATGACCCGGAAGCTTTTCTCCGCCACCACCAGCTCGGACGCTGCATACGGAACGCCGAATAGGAGGATCGCCAATGCAATCCTCCTGCAATATTTTTTAATCATGACCGGATAAGTCAATGTACGTTCCGGATTCAGGAACAAATATCCCGAGATCAATAAAAATATAGGAACACACCAGGTCACCAAATCCATAACTGACAGCAATAATGACCGGTATTCCGGCACTATCGACGCATCTGTCACATCTGTCGCACCTGTCAGTACATGCATCAGCACCACTGCACAGGTTGCCAGTACCCGGAGCACGTCCAGGAACTGCTTCCTGGGTCCGGATAAGCCGTTTGTCATGTCTCTCCCATCTCCTCCATCAGGCGCATGCCTGCAGTATCTGTCACAGGAAGGGAGAATACGATGCTTTGTGCTTTACTCTCCAGTCCTGCTTTTTCCATTATAGCACGCATGATGGAATTTTTCTGCTCACTTTTTACCACAATGAACAACATTTCTTTTTCCGGCACCAATGTCACGCCCAGAAACTGCTGTGCATTCTCTGTTCCGGTGCCCTTGGCATGGATGACTGTGCCGCCTGCCGCATGTACTTCTCTCGCTGCATCCATGACCAGTTCCGTATATCCATGATTGGCTATCACTACCAGAAGCTCATTCTTCGTCTCTTTCAATGTGGACTCCTCTCCTTTTACAAATTCCTGCCCGCAGGTCAGGTAATTCAATGCTTTCTTGCCGCCGACACTGCTCACGGGAATGATAAATGCAATTCCCATTCCCGGGAGATCGATCTGCATTTTCTTACGCAGAGCAGCCTTGATCTGCCGCCAGGAAGCATCTGTGACAAGATGGAACAATACGCTCTTCTCCATGCCGTCCAGTCCGAAATAATCTAAGATCTCATTCGCCGCGGTTCCCATGCCGACGGTAACACTGCCGACCTGTGCGCCGTTTTCCTTATAGCATTCCACGAATTTCCTCGTCAGCTGACGATTGGTGATGGTGACCATCATATATAATTCACTCATGGGCACACCTCCTACAGTTCAATGATGGCATTCTCATCCAAAGCACCAAATGCATCCGCCGCACCGGCAAATATGCCTGCACCGCTCTTTGGCTGCTTTAACTGATATACCATTCCCAATATTTGGATTGTGATCAGCGGTGTCATGGCTACCATTGCTACCACACCGAAAGCATCTGCGACTAAATTGCCGCCCACCGCCACACAGGCGCCCTGCGCTAACGGCAGTAAAAAGGTGGCTGTCATGGGACCGCTCGCCACGCCGCCGGAGTCGAAGGCGATCGCTGTGAATATCTTCGGTACAAAAAAGGATAGTCCGATCGCCACGCCATAGCCCGGGATCAAAAACCATAGAATCGGGATACCCGTCAGTACCCGGATCATCGCCAGTGCTACGGATAAGGAGACACCCACGGACAGGCTCACGCCCATGGAACGGGCCGAAATAGCGCCGTCCGTCAGCTCCTCTACCTGATGATTCAGCACATAGACCGCTGGCTCCGCTTTTACGATAAAGTAACCGATCAGTGCTCCCACCGGCACCAGTACCCACCTGTAGGATCTGGCTGCCATGACCTGACCGAGGTAATTACCGGCAGGCATAAAGCCCACATTTGCGCCGGTCAGAAACAATACCAGACCGATATAAGTATACACCAGCCCGATCAGGATCTTCGCCAGTGTCTTCCCCGACAGCCGCAGGGCAAATATCTGGAACAGACCGAAAAACAATACAATGGGAAGTAATGCGAGTGCGATTTCTTTCATATAATCCGGCAGCCCATGGGCAAAAAGCTGCGCCAGTTCCACGGAATCAGAGATCTCCGGGATCGCCACCGGCTGGTAATCCGCATTGGTCGGCTTATAGATCAGCCCCAGCACCATGACCGCCAGGATCGGGCCGATGGAGCACAGTGCTACCAGACCGAAGCTGTCGTCTGCCGCATGATGGTCATTACGGATGGACGCAATACCGACACCAAGTGCCATGATAAAAGGAACGGTCATGGGTCCCGTGGTCACACCTCCGGAATCAAACGCCACTGCCCGAAAGTTCTCCGGTACGAGAAATGCAAGAACAAACACTGCTATGTAGAAAAAAGTTAACAACGGCGGCAGTGCCACACCGATCAGCATACGCAGAAGGGCAATGACCAGGAAGATTCCCACGCCCACTGCCACTGCCAGGATCAGCGTCATGTTCGGCACCGAAGGCACCTGTGTCGCCAGCACCTGTAAGTCAGGCTCAGAAATGGTGATCACCACTCCCAACAGAAAAGATAACACTACGATCAGCAGAATATTTTTACTCTGGGTCATTCTGGCACCCACTTTTTCTCCCATGGGGGTCATGGACATCTCCGCACCCAGGGTGAAAAACATCATACCGGCCATGACCATCACCGCCCCCACCAGAAAGCACAGCAGGATACTGGAGGTAATGGGGGCTATGGTAAAGCTTAATACGATCACGATCCCTACTACCGGCAGGACCGCCTTCAAGGATTCTGCAAATTTTTGCCGGATCTTTGGATTCAATAACTTCAATATTGGTCTTTCCTTTCTTTAGGTTTTCTTTATCTTAACATGAAGCAAAGACCCGATCCTACCGTTTTTCGTGAATTTATAAAATTTTCACGGGTTCTTAACGCAATCTTTATGCAGACAGCTCCCGGTCCTGCCCAGACTGCTTTTTCACAAATTTATAGGCCCAGACATCCACCACGATCACAAACAGGAAAAAGAAAACGAAGATCCAGTCCGCATCCAGAGACAATGCGGAATCATAGATACCGTGTTCGATCATCGGCATGAACACGCTGAGCTTCAGGTAGCGTTTCCTGCGTTTTTTATCGCCTGCAAGTTCTGCCTCCTTCGCCACACCGAAGAAATATCCCATGATCACGCCATCGATGGCATGGGAAGGCACGGACAACAGGGCTCTGGTCACTGCCGTCCCAATGTCACCTTCCAGACAATACAGAACATTTTCAATGGCTGCAAATCCCAATGCCGAAGTCACGCAGTACACGATGGCATCGAATTTATAATTGAATGCCGGATGCTTCCATGCCGCCCATTTGGCCGCCTTCATCTTGCAAAGTTCCTCGATCAGTGCCACCCCGATAAAATTATCCAGGATCACGTAGCACAGCGTATCTGCATCCATAAATACCAGAAATACTTCATCCAGAATGATTTCCAGTATCATGGCGGGGATCACAGACAATACACCGAACAGGAATATTTTCCACAATAATCCCCTCGGCTCCTTCTCCACCTTATCCTGTCTATAAATCCATACCACCAGTGCGATGGCCGGCAATAGTGCCAATCCTGTCAGAAACATAACCTATTCCTCTCCTGTCCACATAGACGGTCCGCCCTTTCAGGACCGCCGCCATACTACATTTTAATCTAATGTTTTTCCTGATGTCAACCTAACGAAAGTATATGTTTCTATTTTTTGTGTCTTGGCTTTTCCGGAGGATACCTGCCTGCCTTTTGCCTCCGCTTTAGGGGAAAATATACCGGCTTTCATATATCCTTAACTACTTCTTTACACCTTGCATTGCAAAGTAATGGTACTATAGTTATAATATATTTACAAAACAACTAACAATATTTCATGGAGGATCACACCGTGTTCCGATCATTTTCCGATAAAAAATCACCGCGGAAAAGCTTCCGCTTAAAACCACCCTTTACCAGACATGCCATCAGTATCCTGATCTGTGCCGCCTGCATGCTGTTCGCCACTCTTGCCTCTTTTTTATATCAGCATATTGTCCCGGACAACCATGCCAATGTAGCACTGTTCTACATTCTGGCACTGGTGATCATCGCCAGATGGACGGTGGGCTACGGCTACGGCATTGTCTGCACCCTTTTTTCCGTAATAGCGATCAATTATCTGTTCACCTATCCGTATTATAAGCTTAATTTCACACTGACCGGCTACCCTATCACCTTCCTGCTGATGAGTGGGATCACTCTGATCCTGTGTACCATGACCTCTCATATGACCATCCAGTCCGAGATGATCGCAGAGCGGGAAAAGCGGCTGGCAGAGGCCGAAATGGAAAAGATGCGTGCGAATCTTCTGCGCGCCATCTCCCACGATCTGCGCACGCCGCTCACCGGCATCATCGGCAACAGCTCCCTGTTTTTGGAAAGTCAGAACGATCTAAGCTCCACCGAGCAGCGTACGATCATGACCAATATCTACGAGGATTCCAACTGGCTGTTGAATATGGTGGAAAATCTGCTGTCCGTCACCCGTATCCAGGGAGACAGCTTAAGCATCAATACCACAGAGGAACCGGTGGAGGAAGTGGTGGGAGAAGCTTTGGAAAAGCTGAAAAAGCGCTATCCCGATGCCGCCATCCGGGTCAAGATCCCCGAGGAATTTCTGATGATCCCCATGGATGCGGTGCTGATCGAGCAAGTCACCATCAATCTGCTGGAAAACGCCATCGTTCATTCCGGAAGCATCCTGCCCATTGATTTCATCGTGGAAGATCATCCGGAGCATGTCTCTTTTATTGTGAGAGACTACGGAAAAGGATTGTCGGAAGAAAAATTACAGAATCTGTTCGAGACGGGCACCTACAACAATTCCCGGAGTTCGGATTCCCGCAAGGGCATGGGTATCGGTCTGTCCATCTGCAAGACCATCATCACCGCCCATCACGGAACGCTGAGTGGCAGGAATCATGCGGATGGCGCGGAATTCTGTTTCACACTTCCCAAGGCTGGAGCTAGCGCTACGGAAAAATAAGTATACTCAGCCACATACGATAGAACTGTTGAAAATACCGGAAAGGATATGGATCACAGATATGAATAAGATCAAAGTTCTCTTAATCGAAGATGATAGAAGTATCAGTAATTTCATTACCGCTACCATGGACCGAGAAGGCTACAAGATCATGCACGCCTTAAACGGCAGAGAGGGACTGAGTCTCAGCACTTCTTTCTGCCCCAATGTGATCCTGTTAGATTTAGGGCTGCCGGACATGGACGGGCTGGAGGTATTACAGAAACTCCGTTCCTGGAGCGATGTTCCGGTGATCATCATATCTGCCCGCACCAAGGAGCAGGAGAAGGTCTCCGCTCTGGATCTGGGGGCGGATGATTATATCACGAAGCCTTTCGGCACCGGTGAGCTTATGGCAAGAATCCGCACCTCTCTGCGGCACAGCCACTCCCTGGCCCCCGGCCATATGTATAAGGCGCTGGATCTGGAGATTGATTTTGAGAAGCGGCTGATCCGCCTGCGGGGCGAAGAAGTCCACCTGACCCAGATTGAGTACCAGCTGCTCACGCTGCTGGCGGAGAATTCCGGCCGGGTTCTGACCTACAGCTACATCATGAATGCCATCTGGGGCCCCTACATGGACAATAACAACCAGATCCTTAGAGTCAACATGGCCAACATCCGCAGGAAGCTGGAACAGAATCCTGCCCAGCCCCAGTATGTCTTCACTGAGATTGGTGTGGGCTATCGGATGCGTGAGAACGAGAACGTCGGGACTGTATAAACAGGAACGCGATCGCCAGAGCTGCTTCCAGTAATATAAACACCGTCCCTCTGTCCAGTGCCTTCCAGACGCTGTCCAGGGTATCCATCC
>ENA-OPWR01003067-OPWR01003067.1-human-gut-metagenome-genome-assembly--contig:-NODE-3067-length-10676-cov-4.173712_pt1 | contig 10676 bp, 7 predicted proteins | sample MGYA00241507_ERZ502006 | MGnify/ENA primary metagenome ERZ502006 (study PRJEB25962, sample SAMEA2043041) | human gut metagenome | biome: human gut; feature: human-associated habitat; material: faeces... | reverse complement strand
CAGTATCCATTTGGATATGGTCTGAGTTACACAGAATTTGAACAGAAAATGGGTGAACTGGAGGAAAAAGACGGACAGATTTCTGTAGATGTAGAAGTAACCAACACCGGAGATGTTGCCGGAAAAGATGTAGTAGAAGTGTATTATAAACCGCCATATACAAATGGCGGAATCGAGAAATCTTCTGCAAATCTGATCGAGTTTGCAAAAACAGATCTGCTTCAGCCGGGAGAAACTCAGACTGTTACAGTTACATTCAGTATAGAAGATATGGCTTCTTATGATGAGAATAATGCAAAAGCATATGTTCTTGAAAAAGGGGATTATGTGATTTCAATCAACAGCGATTCACACACTGTGCTGGATCAGAAAACTTATACTGCAGGTAATGATGTAGTATATAAGGGAGAAAATAAAAGAGTATCAGATGATATTGCAGCATCAAATGTATTTGAAAATGCAAAAGGCGATGTGACATATCTTTCACGAGCAGATCATTTTGCAAATTATGAAGAGGCTACAGCAGCACCGGCATCTGCAGAGCTGGGTGAGCCATATGTTTCTGAATATCATCTGAACAGCAACTTTGATAAGACTACATACCTCAATGATGAGGATGTAATGCCGACAACGGGAGCAGATAATGGACTTACATTAGCTGATATGCGTGATGCTGATTATGACGATCCTCGTTGGGAAAAACTTCTGGATCAGCTTACTGTTGATGAAATGGCAAATATGATTGCAATGGCTGGTTATCAGACAGCAGCCATGGATTCTGTGGGAAAAGTGGCTACACTTGATTTCGATGGACCAGCAGCAATTAATAACAACTTTACAGGAGTTGGTTCTATTGGATTTCCAATTGAAGTTGTGGTTGCTTCCACATGGAATAAGGAACTTGCACAGGCCTGGGGTGAATGCATGGGCAAGATCAGCCAGGAAATGGGTGCAGAGGGCTGGTATGCACCAGGTATGAATACTCATAGAACTGCATTTGGTGCAAGAAACTATGAATATTTCTCAGAAGATGGAGTTCTTTCAGGAAATATGGGAGCAAAAGCAGTAGAAGGAGCAAGAAAATACGGAGTTTATTCTTACATTAAACATTTTGCTATGTATGAAGGTAATGCCAAAATGGTAAGTGTCTGGTCGAACGAGCAGGCAATCAGGGAAATCTATCTGAAACCATTTGAAATTTCTGTGAAACAGGGTGGCGCAAATGCGGTTATGGTTTCCTGGAGTTTCCTTGGAGATAAATGGACTGGAGAAAGCAGCAACCTTATGAAGACAGTTCTCAGAGATGAATGGGGATTCAGAGGAATGGCACTTACAGATTTCTTCCGAAACAATGGTCATGGATTTATGAATGCAGATGCAGCATTGGCAAATGGAGTAGATGCAATGCTGTCCACATTCAACGGAGAAGAGAACAATGTAGCTAATCCGGAGCATCCAACATCTGTACTTCAGATGAGAAATGCCTGCAAAAATGTCATGTATACAGTTGTAAGCAGCTGGGCTTATGATGGAAAACACAAAGAAATAGGTATGGAAAACTGGAAAAAAGCAGGAATTGGTATCGACGTAGTAATAGCACTTTTCATAGCAGGAATGGAAGTATTGGTAATCAGAGGATATAAGAAAAGAAAGAATGCTGAATAAGGATGAAAGAGGGATGGAAAACAGTTATGAAGCAGCAAAAATTGGTTGAAAAGATGACAATAGAAGAAAAAGCAGCGATACTCAGTGGAAAAACTGTCTGGCAGACCAGAGAAATTGACAGGCTTTCCATCCCGTCCATCTTTCTTTCAGATGGACCGCATGGAATCAGAAAACAGGCGGGAGCAGGAGATCATCTGGGACTGAATGCATCCTTGAATGCAACTTGTTTTCCCACAGCAGCGACGATAGCAAACAGCTGGAATCAGGATCTGGGGGAAGAGATTGGACAGGCTCTTGGAGAGGAAGCAGCAAGTATGGATGTAAATATCCTGCTTGGTCCGGGATTAAATATTAAAAGAAGCCCATTATGTGGAAGAAATTTTGAATATTTTTCAGAAGATCCATATCTTTCCGGGAAGATGGCAGCGTCATATATTCGTGGAATACAGAGTAAAGGCGTTTATGCCTGCCCGAAGCATCTGGCGGTTAACAGTCAGGAACTTCGGAGAATGGCAATGGACGCAGTTGTTGACGAACGGACATTAAGAGAAATCTATCTGACCGGTTTTGAGATAGCTGTTAAAGAAGGACACGCAAAAGCAATCATGAGCAGTTACAACCAGATTAATGGGATTTATGCTAATGAGGACAAACATCTTTTGACAGATATCCTGCGCAAAGAATGGGGATTTGATGGAATTGTAGTAACAGACTGGGGCGGAAGCAATGACCATGTGAAAGGTGTTGCTGCCGGATCAAATCTGGAGATGCCGTCCTGTGGGTACGATTCTGCAAGAGAAGTGATTGAAGCTGTCCGAAATGGAAAGCTGAAGGAAGCGGATTTGGATGAAAGAGTTGGAGAACTGGTGGATGCAGTGATGGAACTGACATCAGGGAAGAAGCTTTCAGATAAAAACTTTGACAGAAACGCACATCATCAACTGGCAAGGAAAGCAGCAGCAGAAAGCATGATTCTTCTAAAAAATGAAAAACAGATTCTTCCGCTGGATACCAAAAAATCCATCGCTGTTATTGGAGATTTTGCTTTTTCACCCAGATATCAGGGGGCAGGATCTTCTATGGTCAATCCAACAAAAGTAGAAGATATGTCATCGATTTTGCAACAATATGATTTGAATATTCTGGGAATGACAAGAGGCTATCATAGAAATGGAGATGTAGATGAGAATGATAGAAAGTTTGCATTAAATTTGTCTATGAATGCGGATATTGTGATTTTCTGCTTTGGTCTTGATGAGATCAGTGAATCAGAAGGACTGGACAGAACCCATATGCGTATTCCGCAGAATCAGATAGATCTTCTGCAGGATATCAGTAAAGTGAATGAAAATATTATTGGAATACTGAGTGCAGGATCTGCGATAGAAATGCCATGGCACACCTGCTGCAAAGCGATTTTGCATGGCTATCTGAATGGACAGGCAGGCGCTTCTGCAACATTGGATATTCTGACCGGAAAGGTGAACCCATCAGGAAGACTGGCAGAAACATATCCCATATCTTATGAACAGACACCGGCATTCCGATATTATCCAAGTAATGAGAAAACATCGGAATACCGCGAGAGTGTTTATGTAGGATATCGCTATTATGATACTTCAAAAGTACGGGTGCAGTTTCCATTTGGTTTTGGACTTTCCTATACGGAATTTACATATTCTGATCTTATCATAGAAGAGGATGGAATCAAAGTTTCGGTTACCAATACAGGTGACAGAGATGGAGCTGAGGTTGTTCAGATGTATGTAGGACTTCCTAATGCAATCGTGTTCCGACCGGAAAAAGAACTGAAAGGTTTTGCAAAAGTTTATCTAAAGGCAGGAGAAAGCAGACAGCTCAGGATTCCCTTTGATGATAAGACATTCCGTTATTGGAATATAAAAACGAGACAGTGGGAAATAGAAACAGGAACTTATCAGATTATGGTAGGAGCCAGTGTTGCAGATATTCGTTTAACAGGTATGACCGAGAGAACAGGAAATAGTAAAGGGTATCCGTATAATCCGGCAAAAATGCCTTACTATTATACAGGAATCGTGCAGAAAATATCAGATGAGGAATTTCGTGAACTTCTTGGCCATGAGATACCGAACAGAAGATGGAGTGGAAATCTGGAAATCAATGATGCAATTTGTCAGATGTATTATGCAAAAAGCCGACTTGCAAGACTGATATATAGATGTCTCACAAAAATGAAAAAGAAGAGTGAGGCACAGGGAAAGCCAGATCTGAATATTCTTTTTATTTACAATATGCCGTTTCGGGGGATTGCCAAGATGACCGGCGGGGCAGTCAGTATGGAAATGGTATATGGAATTGTCGATGCTGTGAATGGTCACTTTATGCTTGGAGTAAAAAAAGTAGTTGGCGGATATTTCAGAAACAGAAGAAATAATAAGAAATATGAAAAATTATTAAAAGGAGCCGGAGGGAAGTGCAGATGAATCATATAAAAAATATATGGAAATGTTTTGAAGAGAAACATTCTGCTATTGCAAAATGGCTTTATCAGATATTCTATTTTGTTATATTCAGTATGGGCGTGACAGTATTCCAGTATCTTGTATTTACATTTTTACCAGGGATTTTGGGAATTGGTCTGGCTGGTACAGAATTTATGTGGCCAAAGGTTTCCATGAATCTGTTTGGAGTAAAATTTACATGGAGTTTGCTGGGGTATAATGTATTGCGTGATGCAACGGGGAATATACTGATCGGTGGTGGACTTGGCTATTTTATCAGTTATGAATTGGGGTCATTTCTTGCACAGTGTATCAATTTTCCACTTCAGAGAAATATTACTTTTAAAAGCCATGGAAATCCTGTATATCAGGCAATCTGGTATTTTGTTGCATGGGTGGTAATTTCACTGATTTGTAATGGATTTAATAATCTGTGGATGCCAGTTGCATCTGCATATGTGGCACCGGCAGTCTATAACATGCTTGTGACAATTATTACAGGTGGAGTTTCCATGGTGATTTTTTTCTTTGTGTTTAAAATTATTTTCCCAGAGGGGAAGGCTGAATAGAAGAAATTAGCAAGTATGCCTGAAATCTAATAATAAAAGAGATGAGGAGTAGTAAGAAAATCAGACAAATATATTTTTCCAAGAATTTGTCGTAAAAATGTGGTCAAACCAAGAAAATCGAGTGCGAAAGAGAATGTTACGCCATGCACAGCTCGGGAAAGAATTCCCTCGCTGTAGGGCTGTCGCCCTATAAAATAGCAAAAAAAGACGCCTTTGCAAGTAAACTAGCAGGGCGTCTTTTTTCACCATTTTGCATGGCTCGTAGCGTTCACAAAATCTTCACAAAATAATTAGCACTCGCCTCTTGACAGTGCTAATAATAAGTGTTATATTACAGCTAGAACAAAGGAAGAGGGATACAAAGAGAGGAAAAGAAGAAAACCTCCGGTATCCGGAAGCCTTTCCGTTCCAAAGAAACAGGTAAACAAAAAGATCCGGTGAAAAGAAAAACCGGAGAAAAAGCATGGATCAGGTTCCATGAGAAGAATAAGAAGGAGCGATGACTTATGTTAATGCCTAGTATTTTTGGAGAAAATTTATTTGATGACTTTTTCAACGATTTTCCGTTCTATGATTATGACAAAGAGATGAAGAATACAGAAAAGAAACTGTATGGCCGCAAAGCCAGCCATGTGATGAAAACAGATATTCGCGAGCTGGATAATGGCTACGAGGTAGTGGTTGACCTTCCGGGCTTCACAAAAGATGAAGTTCAGGCCACACTGGAAAATGGTTATCTGACCATCAGTGCAGAGAAAGGTCTTGACAAAGACGAGAAAGAAAAAGAGAGCGGCCGCTACATCCGTAAAGAGCGTTACGCAGGTGCATGCAGCAGAAGCTTCTATGTAGGTGAGGATATTACCGAAGAGGATATCAAGGCTGAATTTAAACACGGTCTGCTGAAACTCTTCGTACCGAAGAAGGAAGCAAAACCGGCTGTGGAGCAGAAAAAGACAATCTCCATTGAAGGATAAAAGAAAAAAAGCAAAAGCGTTTGCCGCCCGGGAATGTTAAAATTCCCGGGCGGCAAAATTTTTATCTTTTCCGGTACATCCCGAGGGAAAGAATCCGGAATACGCGGGGCGGATATACGTGATTTTCGGATTCGGAAAATAAATTGTATACAATAATGTACTTGCTATTTGGGAACAGGTCGGATACAATAGGCGTGACAATTACAAAATGAGAGAACTCGTATCAAAAGGAGAAATCATGAAGAAAAGAAGAAGCGTACTTGCGCTGCTTTTAGTTGCAGCTCTTACTGTTGTACTTGGCGGATGCCAGGATGGCAAGGATGGGAAAGCAGATTCTTCCGATACCACAAGTTCTCAGGTATCAACGGAATCAACCCCGACAGGGGAACCTGTTATGGGAGGTTCCATCACGGTAGGAATTCCTCAGGACATTGAGGATAGTCTTGACCCACACAAATCTGTTGCGGCAGGAACGAAAGAAATCCTATTCAATATTTATGAGGGCCTTGTAAAGCCCGATGAAGAAGGAAATCTGAACGATGCGGTGGCAGAGAGCCATTCGATCTCGGAGGATGGAAAGGTTTATACCTTCAAGCTCCGGAATGGTGTCAAATTCCACGATGGAACGACCGTCACTGCAGAGGATGTAAAATATTCAATCGAACGCTGTGCGGGTATCAACGGAGACGGAACGCCTCTGGTAGAGGCATTTTCCAATGTAGACAAGGTTGAAATTCCGGACGAGAGCACGATCGACATCTATTTAAAAGAGGCAGACACCGAGTTTCTTGCCTATCTGACGGTGGCGATTGTACCTGAGCATGTGGAAGATCTGGAAGCAGATCCGGTCGGAACAGGCCCGTTCCACTATGTATCACGGTCCCCGCAGGAAAATATTGTCCTTGAAAAATTCAGCGATTACTGGGATACGGAAAATCAGGCGTATCTGGACAAGGTAACATTTCGAATTGTCAAGGACAGCAATGCAGTCGTAACAAACCTGAAATCCGGTACACTGGACATGTATGCACGTCTCAGTTCCACACAGACAGCGCAGCTTGCCGAAGATTCCGATTTTACGATTTATGACGGCGGTATGAACCTGGTACAGGCGCTGTATCTGAACAATGCCGTGGAACCGCTCAACAATGTGAAGGTGCGCCAGGCGCTCTGCTATGCGGCAAACCGTCAGGAAGTGCTGGATATGATTGCGGACGGAAAAGGAACGATCATCGGAAGCAGCATGTTCCCGGCATTTGGAAAATATTATGTGCCGGAACTGTCAGAGCGATATAATCAGGATATTGAGAAGGCAAAAGAGCTGTTAAAAGAAGCCGGATACCCAGATGGATTTGAGCTTACGATTACAGTGCCGAACAATTATCAGCAGCATATCGATACAGCCCAGGTCCTGGTAGAGCAGCTTAAAGCGATCGGTGTTACTGCCAAAATTCAGCAGGTCGAGTGGGACAGCTGGCTGTCGGATGTATATGCAGACCGGAAGTTCCAGTCCACGGTTGTCGGCGTTGACGCGGCATATCTGACCGGACGCGCGTTGCTGGAACGGTTTACCTCAACATCATCCAAGAACTTTATCAACTACAGCAACGAAGAGTATGATAAACTGTATCAGCAGGTTAAGACCAGCACGGATGAAGAGGAGCAGGTTGAGCTTTACAAAAAAATGGAAACACTGCTCTGTGACGATGCGGCAAACCTGTATATCGAGGATATGGCATGCGAGGTTGCTCTTCGGAGCGATTTTGCGGGCTATCGGTTCTATCCGCTGTATGTGCAGGATATGGCGAAAATTTATAAAGTAAAATAGTAGCTATTCCGTTACGGCTCGCTGGGTACCGGTGGGCGGTAACGCTATTTCAGGCAGGAAAAAGAAAAACTCTCATTCGATTGTCAAATCTGCCTGAAAAGAGATAAAATCTGAAAAAACAGAGAAAAAGCAACGCAGAATTGCTGAAAAGAAGCAGTCTGCGTTGCTTTTTCTCTCTGTCGATAGAATCTCCGAAAATATGTTAGGCTTGACTTTTTTTTCAACACTGCCTACTATAGAAAGGACAGAGAAAACAAAAAGGCTCCGCGGCGATGCGTGAGGCCTTTTTCTTAATATAGGGTGGAAAGAAGGGGAACCCATGACAGATTTTCTGGTAAGACGTTTTGTAAAAGATTATGAGAAAACCGACAACGCGGATGTGCGCACGAGCTACGGCATTTTATCAAGCATCGTGGGAATCTGCTGCAACATTCTGCTGTTTACGGCAAAGCTGCTGATCGGTGCCGGAATGAACTCTCTGGCGATTATGGCGGATGCGTTCAACAACCTCTCGGACGCGGCATCGTCTGTGATCAGCTTCGTCGGTGTGAAGATGGCAAACAAACCGGCCGACAAAGAGCATCCGTTCGGGCATGGGCGGATCGAGTATATTGCAGCGCTGATCGTTTCGTTTCTGGTTATTGAAGTCGGCTTTACGTTTTTAAAGAGCTCCCTGGAGAAAATCCGCAATCCGGAAGAGATCACATTTCAGATGGTTCCGTTTTTGATTCTGGTGCTCTCGGTTGGTGTAAAGCTGTGGATGGCGCTTTTCAACCGAAAACTGGGAAACCGCATTCAGTCGAAGGTGATGCTGGCAACGTCGGCGGATTCCATGGGCGACGTGATCACGACGAGCGCAACGATCGCTTCTACATTGATCTGCCATTTCCTTTCGGTTAATATCGACGCAATCGCAGGACTTGTTGTGGCGGTACTCGTTATGTGGTCCGGTATTTCCATTGCAAAAGATACATTGGAACCGCTGATCGGGCAGGGCGCGGATCCGGATCTGTATGCACGGATCATGAAAGAGGTTGCTTCCTATGAAGGAATTGTAGGAACCCATGATCTGATTGTCCACAACTACGGGCCTGGCAGAAGTATGGCATCGATCCATGCGGAGGTGCCGCGAGATGTCGATATCGAGGTATCGCATGATATTATCGACCGCATTGAACATGAGGTCGGTGAAAAATTGGGAATTCTGCTGGTCATCCACATGGATCCGGTGGAGATCCACGATGCGACGGTTCTTGCGACAAAGGAGAAGGTAAGAAACGTAATTTCCATTCTCGATCCGGAGCTTTCCTTCCACGATTTCCGTATGATCAACGGGGCGGAGAAAAAGAAGCTGATTTTTGATCTTGAAATCCCGTATTCTTATAAGAAGAAAGACTGTGATCGCGTGATAGGGCAGATCGGGGCGCTGATGAAGGAAATGGATGAGAAGTATGAATGCGTCGTCAACATCGACAAAAAATACGTGGCGGGAGAGTGACAACGGCCGGGTTGAGCCGTCAAATCCCTTCCAAAATGTTCCAAAAGTCAGTTTTTTGAAAAAAATAAAAAAATTTCAAAAAAGGTGTTGACTTTTCTCTTGCGATAGTGTATTATACATCTTGTCGCAAGGCAATGGGCTATCGCCAAACGGTAAGGCAACGGACTCTGACTCCGTCAGTTCCTGGTTCGAATCCAGGTAGCCCAGCTCATTGAAAGGTCTCAGGTCTCGTACCTGAGGCCTTTTTCGATTTGTGCAGGCAATGAGCCAAAGACTGTGTTTGCTCGAAACTTTGGCGAACATCCGCTTGACAAAACATTTTCTGTCAAAGATTAAAAATACAGCAGGAGGAACGAAACGATGAAGTATTCCTTTACGAGCAGAATCCGCTACAGCGAAATCGGTGAGGACGGAAATCTCACCCTGCCGGGGCTGATCAATTACTTTCAGGACTGCAGTACCTTCCAGTCGGAAGCGATCGGCGAGGGCGTTGCGGAGCTCAAAAAACGAGGCTGCGCCTGGGTGCTGTCCGCGTGGCAGATTCATGTGCGCCGCTATCCATCCCTCGGTGAAGCGGTAAAAATCACTACATGGGCGAGCGGCTTCAAAGGATTTCTTGGCATGCGTAACTTCACGATGGAAACAGAAGACGGCGAAATGCTCGCCTGTGCCAACTCCATCTGGTCTTACGTCAATATGGAAACGGGTCATCCCGTCCGCGCACCGAAAGAGACGACAGACGCCTACGGCATTGACGATCCGATCGACGAGGATTTCGGCGAGCGCAAAGTGAAAATGCCGGAAGCAGATTTCATCGGCGAACCGTTCCCGGTGCGGCCGCACAACCTCGATACGAACCACCACGTCAACAACGCACAGTTCATTTCCCTTGCCGGTGAATGCCTTCCGAAGAACTTCACCGTGCGCCGGATGCGCGCCGAATACAAACAGCAGGCGCACCTCGGCGATGTCCTGCATCCGCTGCGCGCCGAGACGGAAAACGGCTGTTTTATCTCGCTGAACGATGAAAAAGGACAGCCATACGTAGTTGTGGAATTTCAATGATTGTGGTACAATCGGAAAGAATAAGATACGAACGTAATAAACACAATGAGGAAAGGGGAATTTGCCATGAGAGCGCAGAACCTTACACTGTTAACCGATTTATATGAACTTACCATGATGCAGGGCTACTACGAGAACCCGTCCGATCAGATCGTGGTATTTGATGCATTTTATAGAAAGAATCCATGCGGCGGCGCATACGCCGTATGTGCAGGACTTGAGCAGGTAATCGAGTATGTCCGCGATCTTCACTTTTCACCGGATGACATCGACTATCTCCGTTCCCTCCATATTTTCAACGATGATTTCCTGGAGTATTTAAGAGGCTTCCATTTCACCGGAGATATCTATGCGATCCCGGAAGGAACCGTCGTATTCCCAAGAGAACCGCTCTTAAAAGTTGTCGCTCCGATCATGGAGGCACAGCTTGTAGAGACCGCGATTCTGAACATGATCAACCATCAGAGCCTGATCGCGACGAAAGCATCCCGCGTTGTTTACGCGGCAAAGGGCGATGGCATCATGGAGTTTGGACTCCGCCGTGCACAGGGACCGGATGCCGGTATCTACGGCGCGCGTGCTGCCATGATCGGC
>ENA-OPWR01003064-OPWR01003064.1-human-gut-metagenome-genome-assembly--contig:-NODE-3064-length-10685-cov-4.320038_pt1 | contig 10685 bp, 9 predicted proteins | sample MGYA00241507_ERZ502006 | MGnify/ENA primary metagenome ERZ502006 (study PRJEB25962, sample SAMEA2043041) | human gut metagenome | biome: human gut; feature: human-associated habitat; material: faeces... | reverse complement strand
CCTGCCGCGCGGCGCACTGCCGCACGTTGTTTTCGCTCCACTCCCCGCGCGCAGCGGGATCCTTGCGGAACATGCCCTCGCCCGAGCAGGGGGCATCGACGGCCACCACATCGAACCACGCCTCGCAGTCGCAGACCGCATGCGGTTCGCACGTCGTGACCACCACGTTGCCCGTACCCCACTTGCGCACGTTGTCGGCCAGCACGGAGGCCCGGCGGCGGTCGATCTCGTTGGCGACGACCAGTCCCCCGCGCCCGACAAGCGAGGCGTAGAGGGTCGTCTTGCCGCCCGGGGCCGCACAGAGGTCGAGGATCCTCGCCCCGGAGGTCGGGACCCCCTGCAGCAGACAGCCCACGAACTGCGAGGCCGCCTCCTGCACGTAGTAGGCTCCGGCATGGAAGTCGCTGTCGAAGGTGAACGACGGGCGGCCCGCAAGCAGGAAGCCGTCGGGGCACCACGGAACGCGGCCGGCGGCCGTGAGCATCGGAAGCACCTCCGACACCCGTGCGGGCTGCTCCCCGCGGAGTCCCTCCGCCTTGGCGGGATTCACACGGATGCTGACGCACGCCTCACCGTCGAGGGCGCGGCAGAGGGCCTCGCCCTCCGTCGTCCCGAGGTCGCGAAGGACCCGCTCGACGAATGTCCGGGGCAGCTCCATCTCCGTCATTTTGCCGTTGCGCGCAGCGCATCGAGGCGTGCGCAGATCTTCTCCAGCACGGCGGGGTCCGAGACGAAATCCTCGTGGTCCTTGTCGATGACAAGCACCTCGCCGTCGTAGAGGTTGTCGATCCAGTGGTTGTACTTGTCGTTCAGCCGCCCGAGGTAGGCCTCGTCGATGTTCATCTCGTACTCGCGGCCCCGCTTGCGGATCTGCGAAATGAGCGTCGGAACGCTTGCCTTGAGGTAGATCAGCAGGTCGGGCTTCGGGATGAGCGCCGTCACCAGGTGGAAGATCTTCATGTAGGTCTCGATGTCGCGCGTGGCCATCAACCCCATCTCATGCAGGTTCTCGGCGAAGATGTGGGCGTCCTCGTAGATCGTGCGGTCCTGGATGATGTCCCCGCGCCCGGTCTCCGAGAGCATGTCCATCGTCTGCTGGATGCGGCTCCCGAGGAACGAGATCTGGAGGTTGAACGACCAGCGGTTCATGTCCTCGTAGAAGTCGCCGATGTAGGGGTTGTTGCTCTCCTCGAGGTAGGAGCGGGCATCGTAACGCTCCGTCAGCATCTGCGTGAGCGTCGTCTTTCCGCTGCCGATATTTCCGGCTATGGCTATATACATATCTCTTATTGTTTTTCGTCTCCTTGTTCCGTTATCCGTCCGGACCGGGCCGCCCGCACGGGTCAGCACGCCGTCCCTTCGCCCGCGGCCTCCGCCTCGCGGCCGAAGGCGAGCACGTCCTCGAGGACTCGGCGGTCGTTCATCAGCCGCGGCACCTTGTTCTTGCCGCGCGCCCGCATCCAGCGCAGGAAGTAGCCCCGGCCGACGGTGTGGATCCGCTGCCGCTCGAGCGGCGTTTGGCGTCGTAGTCCGAATTCACGGCCCGCAGTTCGCGGTCGAGCGCCTCGGCGAAATGCTCGCAGCTGTCGGGCTCGCGCTCGAACTCCAGGATCCATTCGTGGGCGCCCCGCTCGCGCAGGGACATGTAGCACGGGGCCACGGTGTACTCGGCCACCACGGCGCCCGTCTTCGAGCAGGCGTCAAGCAGGGCCCGGTCGGCGTTATCGACGATCAGCTCCTCGCCGAAGACGTTGATGTACTGCCGCGTGCGGCCCGCAAAGCGGATGCGGTAGGGCGCCGTCGAGGTGAACTCGACCGTATCGCCGATCTCATAGCGCCACAGGCCGTTGATCGAGGTGATGAGCATCGCGTAGACCCGGCCGCACTCGACCCCCTCGAGGGGTACGATGCGCTCTCCGTCGCGGAATTCGTAGAAGGTCCCGTAGTCGAGCATCAGCAGCATGTCGTCGCGCGCCGGGTCGTCGGCCAGAGCGAAGAAGCCCTCCGAGGCGTTGTAGGTCTCCATGTAGACGAAGTCGTCCGAGGGCAGCAGCTCGCGGAACGACTGCCGGTAGGGCGTGAACTCCACACCGCCGTGGGCGAACATCTCGAGCTGCGGCCACACCTCAAGCAGGTTCTGCCGCCCGGTATACTCGAGCACGCGGCGCATCAGCGCCAGGTTCCACGACGGAACGCCGGCAAAGGCCGTAACCGGCTCGCCGACGCACTCGCGGCAGATGGCCTCGCACTTGGCGTCGAAGTCGGGGATGATGGCCGTCTCGATGCGCGGGGCGCGGAACCAGCCGCTCCAGAAGGTCGTCTCGTGGATCAGCAGCGCCGAGAGGTCGCCGACCAGGTTGCGCCCCTCCTGCGTACAGGAGCCCCCCAGCGTCAGGGTCTTGCCCTCGAAGGCCCGCGTCTTCGGGTGCGCCGCCGCATAGAGCGTCGCCACGTCGCGCATGCCCAGCGTGTGGTTCCACCAGAGCGAGTCGCGCGTCACGGGGATGTACTTGCTGCGGTCGGAGGTGGTGCCCGACGAGCGGGCGAAGAGCGTCACGCGCCCGGGCGAAGTCACGCTGCGGATTCCTTCGAGCATCCGCTCAACGTAGGGTTTGAACGTATCGTAGTCGAAGGTCTCGACCTGCGTCTGGAACTGCTCCACGGTATGGATGTGGCGCAGGTCGTAGCGGTCGCCGAACTCGGTCATCCGCCCCCGGCGCAGCAGGTAGCGGAACATGCGCTCCTGCGTCTCGATCGGATGACGGCGGAAGCGGTCGATGGCCCGTGCCCGGCGCGAGAACCACGCCTTGAGAATCGTATTTCGGAAAGACATCGTATCGTCTCGTTATGTGAACCCGCACGCCGCACACAACCGGCCCCGTCGTGGAGCCCCGCGAAGGTCGGCGACCCGGGTATGAACTGTCAGTTAAAATAATAACCCACCTTGCCGACGGATCCCGGCATGGCGAAAAGCACCACGCGGTCGTAGGGGTTGCACTGCGTGTCGTCCACGGCGATGAAGACCTTGTCGCCCCGGACAATGCCCCCGACGATCGTGTCGTCGGGAAGCCCCAGGTCGCGGATCCGCGCCTTGGTGGCCGGGGAGTTCGGTTTGACGATGAACTCCAGCACCTCGGCATCGCTGCCCGTCAGGCACTTGATCGCCTGAACGTCGGTGGACATCGTGAAGCGGAAGATGTTCGACGCGGTGACCAGCTTCTTGTTGATGATCGTGTCGATGCCGATCGACTCGGCCAGGTTGATGTAGTTGAGGTTCTCCACCTCGGCGATCACCTTCTTGACGCCCATGCGCTTGGCCAGCATCGCCGCAAGGATGTTCGTCTCGCTGCGCCCGGTCACCGCCACGAAGGCGTCCATGTTCGACAGCCCCTCCTCCATCATCGCCTCCGTATTGCGGCCGTCCTCGTTGATGATCAGCGTCTTGTCGAGCATCTCGGCCAGACGGTAGGCCTTCTCGGCATTGTAGTCCACCAGCTTGATGTTGATCTCCTCCTGCAGCTCCGTGGCGATGCGGATGCCGATGCGCGAGCCTCCCAGGATCATCATGTTGCGGATCTCGATGTTCGAGCGGCCCGAGAACTCCATGACCCGGTGCACGGCGTCCTGCCGCGCGATGACGTAGATCACGTCGCCCTCCATGTAGCGCTCGCCCACCCGCGGGATGATCGTCTCGCCGCCCCGCGTGATGGCTACCGTGCGGTAGCTCAGCGACTCCTGCTCTTCGTCGAAACCCGTCAGCGGCTCGCCCACCAGCGGCGAGGCCGGCTCGAGGCGGAAGACCGCCAGCGAGAGCTTGCCGCTCGAGAAATCGACATACTCGGTCGTCGAGGTATGGCCCAGGAGGTTGATCACCTCGCGGGCCGCAACCTTCTCGGGATAGAACAGGTAGTCGATGCCCATGTCGATGAACATCTCCTTGTTGTCGGGTTCGAGGTATTCGTTGTTGTCGATCCGCGCGATCGACTTCTTCGCCCCGAGGCGCTTGGCCAGCGTGGCCGAGACGATGTTGGCATTCTCCTCGTGGTTTACGGCGATGAACAGGTCGCACTTGCGGACCGCGGCGCGGCGCAGCACGGCGAAGGTCGTCGAGTCGCCCTCGACCGAGATAACGTCGGCCAGGCTCGCGACCTCGGCCAGGGCCTTCGGGTCGCTGTCCACGATGGTGATCTCATGGCCGTTGCCGCTCAGCATGCGGGCCAGATGGCTCCCCATCTCGCCGGCTCCCGCAATGACGATTTTCATGGCTAATCCGCGTTTTTCGTAACTTCCAAATCGGTATTCGGAACCCGGGCGGAACCTCTCCGGAAACACCCGGGCACTTTTTTGCATTTTATCCTACAAATATATATATTTGCCGCCGAACCCCCAAATTTCGGGACAAAAATTCATTTTCCATGCCAGACTGGTTGATCGTCGTACTGTGCGCCGTGGCGGCCGTGGGACTCTTCGTCCTCGGAATGTCGCTCACGCTGATGATTAAGGGACACCACATCGATTCGGAGATCTCGACGAACAAGAACATGCAGCGCCTGGGCATCAAATGTGCCGTGCAGGAGACCCGCGAAGCCGACGGACACGCCGACTGCTCCGACTCGGGGAAGACCCCGCCGGGGTGCTCGGGCAACTGCGGTGCCTGCGACATCGAGCACAAGTAGCCGCGCGGAGCATTCCTGCCACCGCGCACGGGCAAAAAAGATTCCGGCCGCGGGGATCCGCAGCCGGAAAGATCACAGCACACAGGAAATCAGCGTACGGGCGCCGGGGCACACGTCGGCGTCACAGCGCCGGGCAGAACTTCGACCGGCAGACGAACCACGGATTGTGGAGGTCCTCCTCGTTGTACTTCAACTCGCCGCCGTCGGGCAGCGAACGGGTCTCGCCGCCGGCCTCCCGCAGGATCAGCTCACCGGCAGCCGTATCCCATTCGAAGGTGTGCGTCGTCCGCACGTAGTAGTCCACGCGCCCCTCGGCCAGCATGCAGAACTTGTAGGAACTGCCCTGCTCGATGACCTCCAGGTCGGGATGTGCAGCCCGCAGGCGGGCAATGTGCTCGTGGGTCTCGGGAGTCTGGTGCGAACGCGAAACGGCCACCCGCAGGTGGTCGTGGCGAGCCGCAGAAGGCAGCGGAAGCGGGGTCCAGCCGGTTACGATCTCGTCATAGGTATAGGAGGCGTCGGCCGACGGGAAGACCCCCTCCTTGAGGTAGGAACCCGAATCGCGGCCCGCCACATACATCTTTCCGAAATAGGGGACATAGACCACGGCCCCCATGCAGACGTTGTTCTCCATGAGCGCGATGTTTACCGTAAATTCGTTGTTGCCCTTGATGAACTCGACCGTTCCGTCGAGCGGATCTACGAGCCAGTAGAGCTCCCAGTTGCGGCGTTCGTCGTAGCGCATCTCACGCCCCTCCTCCGAAAGGATCGGAATGCGCGTCGGACCGAGGTATTCGCGGATCGTCTTGTGTGCCAGACGGTCCGCTATCGTGATCGGCGTATGGTCCGTTTTGAGGCTGATGTCGTAATCGTCGCGGTTCTTGTATACGCCCATGATCGCCGCCCCGGCCCGGACCGCCGCATTGAAGAGCGGAGGCAACAGATACATGCGCACCTTATCATTTATCATCGTAGCCCGTGTTTGAAGTTTCGGAATCTGCTTTTCCATCGTAAAGGTAGCAAGAATTTATCATATAAACGAACGATCTCCCCCACATATTTTGCTCCCTGCCGTTTCGGAACAACCTCGGAGGAGAAAAGGACAACCCCGCAAGGGCGCCCCCGCCCGGCCGCCCAAAACCGTGCCAAAAGACCCGAACCGATTTTTTTTGTGCTTTCCCCTTGCAGTTCCGCGAATTATCCCTATATTTGCACTCCGAATTATGTTTCAACACATAACCATCGATTTTAATGTACGTTATAGTAGAGATCGCAGGTCAGCAGTTCAAGGCTGAAAAAGGTCGGAAACTTTATGTTCACCGTCTTCAGGGCGAAGAGAATTCGTCCGTAAGTTTCGACAAAGTCCTGCTCACAGACAACGACGGTCAGGTTAAAGTCGGCGCACCTGTAGTAGAAGGCGCCGCAGTAAAGTGCAAGATCCTGAAGCATCTGAAGGATGACAAGGTTCTGGTGTTCAAGAAGAAGCGTCGCACCGGCTATCAGAAGTGCAACGGCCACCGCCAGTATCTGACGCAGATTCTCGTCGAGGAAATCGTTGCATAAACCTTTAAAACGCAAGTAACATGGCACACAAGAAAGGTGTAGGTAGTTCGAAGAACGGCCGTGAGTCGGAAAGCAAGCGACTCGGCATCAAATTGTTCGGCGGCCAGTTCGCAAAGGCGGGCAACATCATCGTCCGTCAGCGCGGCACGGTCCACAACGCCGGTGAAAACGTCGGCATGGGCAAGGATCACACCCTCTTCGCACTCGTAGACGGAACCGTAGAGTTCTGCAAGAAGGGCGAGGGCAAATCCTACGTCAGCGTTACCCCGCTGAGCGAGTAGCGTCCCAAGGGGGGGGGTAAGAGCCGGGACCGGAAGACGGTCTGCAAGGGCTCGCGGAAAGAAGGTCCGGAATCGGAGAACTTTCAGGCAGACAACCACCCCGCAACGGAATCAGATACGGAAAACGGCTTCCACATACGGAGGCCGTTTTCTGTTTTTAGCCGGATGCACAAAAGGCCGCAATGCCCGTGCTCGGATTCCCACAAGCGGGAATGATGCCGGACCCCTGCCGGAGGGGAGGGGCCAGAGGAGCGAGGAAGCCGGGGACGCGGGGCTGGAGACACGCGGGAACACGCAGGACGGAGACCCGGAAGCACGCAGGACGGAGACATAGGAGCACGCAGGACGGAGACGCGGGAACACGCGGGACGGAGACGCGGAAACACGCAGGACGGAGACGCGGGAACACGCAGATCGGAGACCCGGAAACACGCAAGACGGAGACCCGGGAACACGCAAGCGCGGAGACCCGGGAACACGCAAGCGCGGAGACGCAAATGGGCCCGCAACCGGCAAAACTGCGGCAAATCAGGAAGACCCCCTACCCTACTTCGTCCCGGAATTTCGCCCGTTGCGTACACTACAAACAAAAGGCCCGGTCGCAAAAACGACCGGGCCCCGTTTTAATATACGGTGCGGCTACTCTTCGGCAGCAACAGGCTCCTCGGTTGCGGCAGCCGACTCACACGACGAGCAATCGGTGCACTCACCGGCAGGCTCGGCACATGCAGCAGGCTCAACGGCGGCAGGCTCCGAAACGGCAGCCGGATCCCCGGCGGGCTCGAGCGTAACAGCGTGGAACTCGGCCAGCAGCGTCTGGTCGTCGTAGAACTTCAGCGTCGTACCGCTGATCTCGTAACGATCCACCTCGTCGAGCATCTGGACGAAGGCATTCTCGAACTCCATATCGGGGCATGCCATCCGCGTCATGCCGAGCGGACCGAGCTCCAGCTTACCCTCGCCGGCCTCATACTTGCCGAAGAAGCGGTTGCAGTTCGTACGGCCGGCAACCATCGTATCGGCCGCATTGAACACAAGGGTGAAGGCATCGGCCTCACCGTCGATCGCCGTGGCGGGGATCCCCTCCATCTTCGAAAGTTTCCACGTCGTTCCTTCGAGCGTGGCGTCAGCGGCACCGCCGCAGCAGGCCGTCATCGCAGCCAAAGCAAGGGCTGCCACAAAAAGCTTTTTCATAAGACAACTTATTTTTAAGTCTTTCATTTTCCCGTTCGGTGCGGAAAAACTCCGCATCCGGACCCCTTCCGGAATCCGGGGCACAAAAGTAGATAAAGAATCGGTCATAAGCAAGAAAAATCGCATCACAAACAGACTCGAAAAATCCCCTGCAATCCGCATACCGGAAATCGGGCGGAGAGACCCCGGTCGGCTCGGGAGCGGAAGGACAAGAACCGACGGAACGGGGGCTGAACTGCGTGGACTGCGGCAGAAAAAGATGCCACACGGAGCCAAGTGGTTCGGCGGAAAGTTCCGCAACGGAAGGATAAAGGAAAGCCGCGGGTCGAAGGGAGAAAAAAGAGCCGCGACCCTCGGAAGGATCGCGGCTCTCACACCTATATTATACGGTTCGACAGCGGAATCAATACTCCATCTTCGAACGGCGCACGTAGCCGTTGTAGCGCCACTTGGCGTTCTCCTCGGCAGCGGCGAAGAGCTCGTCGGCCTCGGTCGGGAAGGACTTCTGCAGCGACGTGTAGCGGACCTCCTTCATCAGGAACTCGCGGAACTTCGTCCAGTCGGGCTCCTTCGAGTCGAGCACGAACGGGTTCTTGCCCTGCTCCTCCAGCTCGGGGTTGTAGTGCCACAGGTGCCAGTAGCCGCAGGCTACGGCCTCCTTGCCGACGGTCTGCGTACGCGCCATGCCGCCCTTGATACCGTGGTTGATACACGGAGCGTAGGCGATGATGAGCGACGGACCGGGATAGGCCTCGGCCTCCTTCAGGACGTTGAAGAGCTGCTGCTGCGAAGCACCGATCGAAACCTGGGCCACATAGACATAGCCGTAGGTCATGGCCATGGCGCCGAGGTCCTTCTTGCGGATGCGCTTGCCGCTCGATGCGAACTTGGCAACGGCACCCACCGGCGTAGCCTTCGACGACTGGCCGCCCGTGTTCGAGTAGACCTCCGTGTCGATGACCAGGATGTTCACGTCCTGACCCGAAGCCAGCACGTGGTCCACACCGCCGTAGCCGATGTCGTAGCCCCAGCCGTCACCGCCGATGATCCACTGCGACTTCTTGACGAGCCAGTCCTTATGCTCGAGGATCTGGCGGCAGTAGTCGCAGCCGCAGGCCTCCATGAGCGGGACAAGGCGTGCCGTCACCTCGGCCGAACGGGCCGACGATCCGCGGTTGGCGATCCACTCCTTCATGACGCCCTTGAGCTCCTCGGAGCACTTGGTGCACGAAGCGATGGCTGCCTCCATCAGCGCCTGGATGCGGTCGCGGAGCTTCTCGATACCGATGTGCATACCCAGACCGAACTCGGCGTTGTCCTCGAAGAGCGAGTTGGCCCAGGCGGGACCCTGACCCTTCTCGTTGGTGCAGTAGGGCGTCGAGGGGGCCGAACCCGAATAGATCGACGTACAGCCCGTAGCGTTGGCAACCATCATCTTGTCGCCGAAGAGCTGCGTGATGGCCTTGATGTAGGGCGTCTCGCCGCAACCGGCGCAGGCTCCCGAGAACTCGAACAGCGGCTGGGCGAACTGGAGGTTCTTGACCGACTTGGTTTTGTCCACAACCTGCTTGTAGCCGATCTTCGAGGTAGCGTAGTCCCAGTTCTTCTGCTGCGGAAGCTGCTCCTCGAGCGGCCGCATGACCAGAGCCTTCTGCTTGGCCGGGCAGACATCGACGCAGTTGCCGCAGCCCGTACAGTCGAGCGGCGAGATCTGCACGCGGAACTTGTACTCCTTGGTCTCGCCCAGGCCCTGCTTCCAATCCATGCCCGACGCGGCGGCCTCCTCCTCGGTGGCCAGGAACGGACGGATTGCAGCGTGGGGGCAGACGTACGAGCACTGGTTGCACTGGATACAGTTGGCGATCTGCCACTCGGGAACGTTCACGGCGATGCCGCGCTTTTCGTAGGCGGCCGTGCCGTTGTCCCACGTGCCGTCCTCACGGCCGTTGAAGGCAGAAACGGGCAGCTGGTCGCCCTTCAGTCCGTTGATCGGCTCGACGATCTTGCGGACGAACTCCGGATAGGAGGCATTCGACGCATGCTCGAAGCCGCGATCCTCGATCTGCGCCCACTCGGCGGGCACCTCGACCTTCTCGACGGCATTGCCGCCGGCATCGACCGCAGCGTAGTTCATGTTCACGATATCCTCGCCCTTCTTGCCGTAGGACTTCAGGATGGCGTGCTTCATCTCCTCGACGGCCTTCTCGAACGGAATGACATTGGCGATCTTGAAGAAGGCCGACTGCATGATCGTATTCGTACGCGAACCGAGACCCAGTTCGGCGGCGATCTTCGTGGCATTGATGATGTAGAAATTGATGTGGTTCTTCGCCAGGTAGGCCTTCATGTGGTCGGGCAGCGTGGCGCAGGTCGTCTCGACGTCGTGCACCGAGTTCAGCAGGAACGAGCCGCCCGGCTTGAGGCCCTTCAGCACATCGTACTTATCGACATACGACGGCACGTGGCAGGCCACGAAATCGGGCGTCGTAACCAGGTAGGGCGAGGTGATCGGCAGGTCGCCGAAGCGCAGGTGCGACGAGGTGTAGCCGCCCGACTTCTTCGAATCGTAGGAGAAGTAGGCCTGGCAGTACTTGTTCGTCGAACCGCCGATGATCTTGATCGAGTTCTTGTTGGCACCTACCGTACCGTCGGCGCCCAGTCCGAAGAAGAGGGCCTCGAACGTACCGGGCTTTGCCAGCGAGATCTCCTCGCCGACGGGAAGCGACAGGTTCGTGACGTCGTCGGTGATGCCCACCGTGAAGTGCTCCTTCGGAGCCTCAGCGGCCAGATTCTCGAAGACAGCCAGGATCTGGGCCGGAGTCGTGTCCTTCGACGAGAGGCCGTAGCGGCCGCCGATGATCATCGGCTGGATCGACTTGCCGTAGAACATCGACTTCACGTCGAGGTAGAGCGGTTCGCCCTCGGCGCCCGGCTCCTTCGTGCGGTCGAGCACGCAGACACGCTTGACGCT
>ENA-OPWR01003062-OPWR01003062.1-human-gut-metagenome-genome-assembly--contig:-NODE-3062-length-10686-cov-4.411909_pt1 | contig 10686 bp, 8 predicted proteins | sample MGYA00241507_ERZ502006 | MGnify/ENA primary metagenome ERZ502006 (study PRJEB25962, sample SAMEA2043041) | human gut metagenome | biome: human gut; feature: human-associated habitat; material: faeces... | reverse complement strand
CACCGCCGTTACCTGTTCGGCGGTATAATCCGTGCCGTTGTGGGTGCGCCAGTCCCCCAGGGTGGGGTTATACACCAGCGTATTCCCGCTGAACGCCTGGCTGACTTTACCGTTCCAGCCAGCGTGCGGCAAGGTTCCCTGCTGCGCGGACGAAGCAGCAGAGCTGCCAGTCCCGCCGGAGGCGCTGCCAGATTGCCCAGCCCCCTGCTGTAAGGATGACGATGCAGACCCCGCAGCTGACGGCGCGGGCGATGGCTGCGCTGTCGCCACAGGAACATCCTGTGCGGGCTGGTTTACGGCGGCATCCGGTGAATCCCATACGTCTGTTCCCTCCTCCAGGGCCTGCTTTTGGATGCGGGTCAGGTCCTCGACCCCGCGCACCACGCTGCGGATGGCGGCAATTCCGGTAATGGTTGCCGCAAACACCAGCGCAAGGCAGACAAGATATAGCCCTTTTGCCTTCAAAAATGCTTTAATGCTGTTCATCTTCCCCCGTCCTTTGCTTGCCGTACGGCTAAAACATCGGGCGCAAAACCTGCCGCCCGGAATTTTTAACCGCACCGTTCGTGTTGTGTATGCCATTAGTGTTGCGCGGACAGATTGGATTTATGCACAAAGCGGGCAAAAATACTGCCCGGTTTTGCTATGCAGTTTGCCCCAACGGCACCGTTTTGTTTTGTTTAACCTTGCTCTTGCGTTTTGTTCCACCAGCGTTTATACTTATTATAGTAGGACTATTATGTCCATCACTATTATTATTTGTGAGGTGGAGACAATGAAGGACCCCCTGGTTATTACGATGGCGCGTGAATATGCATCCGGCGGCAGCGAGATTGCCCAGAAAGTTGCTGATCTTTTGGGGATTCCCCTGTACAACAAGGAGCTGATCACCATCGCCGCAAAAAAGAGCGGCCTGACGGAAGAAGCCATTGCCGCCAGCGAGACCCAGCGCAGCGGCAGCCTGATCTACAGCCTTTACATGATGGGCAACACCATGCCCCTGGCGGACCAGGTGTACATTTTGCAGTCCAATGTCATCAAGGAAGTTGCTTCCCAGGGTTCCTGTGTGATTTTGGGCCGTTGTGGTGACTATGTTCTGCGCGACCGCCCCAATGTGCTGCGCACCTTTGTGTTTGCTCCCATTGATATCCGCGTGGCCAACGCCAAAGTGCGCCCCGATGCCAAGGATATGCCCGATCGCCTATGGGAGACCCATCTGGCCAAGCATGACCGCGCCCGCGCAAGCTATTACAACTACTATACTGAAAACCGCTGGGGCGAAGCGAAAAACTATGATCTTTGCCTGAATGCAGCAATTGGCCAGGATGCCTGTGCCCAGCTGATTGTTCAGGCTGCAAAAGCAATGGAGGCAGCTAATCAGGAATGAGTGATTCTGTACAGAAATACTCTGCATCCCGAATGGGCAGCGCGCCGATAGGCCCGCTGCTCCTTTCGTGTTCAGTACCTATGATGATTTCGATGCTGGTTCAGGCACTTTATAACATTGTGGACAGCATCTTTGTCAGTCATGTGAACGAAGCGGCGCTTTCCGCCGTTTCGCTGGCGTTCCCCATCCAGAACCTGATGATTGCCTTTGCCGTGGGCACTGCTGTTGGTGTAAACGCCTATCTTTCCCGCTGTTTGGGTGAGGGCAACCGGACCGAGGCCAGCCGCGCGGCGATGAACGGCCTGTTCTTAGCGTTCTGCGGCGGCATCGCCTTTCTGGTGTTCGGCATTTTGGGCGCGCGGGCGTTCATTGCGTCCCAGACCACCGATGCCCAGATCATGCAGTACGGTGCCGATTATCTTTCCATCTGCACGTTATGGTGCATGGGCTTGTTCCTGCAGTGCATGCTGGAAAAACTGCTGGTCGCCACCGGGCGCAGTGCGTTCGCCATGGCCAGCCAGCTGATTGGCGCTTTGGTCAACATTGCGCTGGATCCCATCTTCATCTTCGGTCTGTTCGGCGTGCCCCGCATGGAAGCAGCCGGTGCTGCTGTGGTAGCCGGGCAGTGGATCGGCGCAGCTGCCGGGCTGACGATGAACCTGCTGTGCAATAAGGACATCAACCTAACGCTGAAAGGCTTCCGCCCGGCGGGGTCCACCATCAAGCGCATTTACGCGGTGGGCATCCCCTCCATTGCCATGAACGCCATTGGCAGCGTGATGACCTTTGCGATGAACAACATCCTGATTGCCTTTTCCAGCACCGCCGTTGCGGTGTTTGGTGTTTACTTCAAGCTGCAAAGCTTTGTATTCATGCCTATTTTTGGCATTAACAACGGCATGGTGCCCATTATCGGCTACAATTACGGTGCCCGCCAGCCCAAGCGCATTACCCAAACCATCAAACTGGCTGTCTGCTTTGCCGAGTGCATTATGCTGTGCGGCCTGATTCTGGCCGAAGTTTTCCCACATGTGCTGCTGGGTGTGTTCAACGCCAGCCCCACCATGCTGGCCATGGGTATTCTGGCCTTGCGCATTATTGCCATCCATTTTCCGATGGCAGGTTTCAACGTAATTTCTTCCTCCGCGTTTCAGGCGCTGGGGCGCGGCACGCTGGCGCTGTTGGTTTCGGTGATCCGCCAGCTGGTTGTGCTGGTGCCTGCCGCCTGGCTGCTGAGCCACACCGGTAATGTAAACGCCGTGTGGTTTGCTTTTCCCATTGCAGAGCTGGTTGCCGTTATGCTGTGCGCTGTGTTTATGCGCAAGTGCCACCGCGACATTTTGCTGCCAATGGAAGCCGGCCAGAAAACGGCTGCCTCTGTATAAGGAGGGGTTTGTATGCTGCGCCATATCAAACCGGGCATGCTGGTGTTCAGTGTGCTGTACATTCTGCTTGGCCTGCTGTTGCTGCTTGCCCCGCAGGCGGTTGCCGATGTGTTCTGCATTGCGCTGGGCTTGTTGGTGGTTTTGTGCGGGCTGCAAAGCCTGTACGGTTATTTTAAGAAAGATAACGGCAGCATCCGAGCCGCCGTCAGCCTGCTGCTCAGCCTGCCCACCATTGCGCTGGGCATGTGGGCACTATTGTGTACCGTACAAAGCGCCATGACCTTTGAATGGCTGTTGCCGCTGCTGTTTGGCCTGATGCTGCTGGTGGATGGCGTGGTGCGCGCACAGTCTTCCTTTGCCCTTGCCAAGCGCAAGGGGCAAAAGTGGTGGGTGGTGCTGCTGCTCAGCATTGTTTCGCTGTTGTGCGGGGCATTGCTGGCGTGTTCTCAGCTGCTGAACAACCGCAACGTGGATCTTTTGCTGCTGTCCGGCATCTTTTTACTGGCAGAGGGCATTTTGAACCTGTGCTGCACCATTTATATTGCGATGGAGTTCCATGCGCTGGACAGGCTGGATGCTGCCAAGGCGGAAATGGAAACCGCTGCCGCACCGGAGCCATCCCCCGAATCCCCCTCCCCTGCCCCTGCTGAACCCGCTGCAGAAGAATCTGCCGAAACGGACCTGCCCGATGTGCCAGCCCCGGAGCTGACCACCGAACCACCGGAACCCGACCAAGAGCCCACAGCGGATGCCGCAACCTGATGTTACCCTGCGCTGAAACGGCGCTTATTTGTAAATTTAAGGAGCAATTACCCTACATGAACAATTATGATCTGATTATCGTTGGCGCCGGCCCGGCCGGTATTTTTACCGCACTGGAACTGCTGCGCAAAAGCAGCAAAACTACCGGCCCGCGCATCTGCCTGATTGAAAAGGGCAAACCGGTAGAAAAGCGCCACTGCCCCAAAGATAAAACCGGCCACTGCGTGAACTGCAAGCCCACCTGCGCCATCACCACCGGCTTTTCCGGTGCCGGTGCGTTCTCGGACGGCAAGCTGTCCCTCTCCTATCAGGTTGGCGGCGAGCTGCCGGAGCTGATCGGTGAGGATTTTGCCCAGGAGCTGATCAACTACACTGACAAGATCTATCTGGAATTTGGCGCTGACCCGCATGTGGAAGGTATTTACGAGGGCAGCGAGATCAAGGAGATCCGCAAGCGCGCCATCCAGGCCGGCCTGCAGCTGGTGGACTGCCCCATCCGCCACCTTGGAACCGAAAAAGCCCAGCAGCTGTACCTGAACATCCAGAACTATTTGCTGGCCCGCGGTGTGGAGATGCTGTTCAACACCGAATGTGACAACATTCTGCTGGAAGGCAGCGAGTGCAAGGGCGTTGTGATCACCGAAAAGGGTGAGCGCCGCGAGCTGCGCGCCGACCAGGTTGTGATTGCCACCGGCCGCCGCGGTGCAGATTGGCTGGAAAAGCTGTGCGCCGAGCACAACATTGCCCACAAGCCCGGCACCGTTGATATTGGTGTGCGTGTGGAGTGCCGCAACGAGATCATGGAGACCATCAACAAGGTTCTGTACGAAGGCAAGCTGATCGGTTACCCCAACCCGTGGAAGAACAAGGTCCGCACCTTCTGCCAGAACCCCGGCGGCTTTGTCGCGCAGGAAAACTATGACAATGACCTGGCGGTCGTCAACGGTCACAGCTACAAGGATCTGAAATCCGGCAACACCAACCTGGCCATTCTGGTCAGCCACAACTTTACCGAGCCGTTCAACCAGCCCATTGCCTATGCCCAGAAGGTTGGCGAACTGACCAACATGCTGGGTGCCGGGCACATTCTGGTACAGCGCTACGGTGATATTCTGGACGGCAAGCGCACTTGGGCCAAGGAGCTGGCACATTCCAATGTGCGCCCTACCCTGAAAGATGCCGTTGCGGGCGACATTACCGCCGCCATGCCGTACCGCGCCATGGTGAGCATTATTGAGTTCATCAAGATGGTGGACCATGTTGCCCCCGGCTTTGCCGCACCGGAAACCCTGCTGTACAGCCCGGAGCTGAAGTTCTATTCCAACAAGGTCAAGATGGACACCGACCTGGAAACGAACATTTCCGGCCTGCACTGCCTGGGCGATTCCTCCGGATGGACCCGCGGCCTGATGATGGCCTCCGTCATGGGCGTGCTCATGGGCCGGAAGCTGGCCGAAAAGGAAGGGTGCTGATCGCACCTTCCCGCCCCTCAAACGCAAAAAGGACTGCTCCGTCGGAGCAGTCCTTTTTTGTAATTTCAGCGCAGCTTATTCCGGTTTGGAGAATTTGACAGGCAGCGGGTTCTGGCGGGATCCCGGTTTATTTTGGAATGATATGCATTTTCTTGCCAGATTCAATTGATTTTTCAACAAAAAATCGGTATACTATTTCCAGAGTACTGTGCGTTGTGCCCAATGCGCAGCGCGCACAGGGAGGTATTGCTATGCACGATTCCCCGGGAAGTGTCGTCACCCAGCTGTGCTCCGGGCTCCAGCTTTACAGCGCCGAACGGCGCATTGCGGACTGCATTCTTGCAGATGTAAAGTGGGCCTCGGTCGCCACCTCTGCGGAGCTTGCAAAGGCCAGCCACTCGTCCGAAGCCACGGTCACCCGGCTGTGCCACAAGCTCGGCTACGCAAATTATCGCAAATTCCAACTGGAGCTTGCACGGGATGTGCTGGAGCAGCAGGAAACGGAGGCCCGCAAAAGGCCCCCCAATGACCCGCTGCATCAGGCCCTGCTCGATCTTCAGAACAACCGTCAGGAGGAGGTTCAGGCCACCATTCAGGCCTTGAACCTTGTCCAGCTGAGAAAGGTGCTTTCCATTCTGCGGGCGGCAGAAATCATTGAGATCGAAGCCAACGGCAGCAGCCTGCCCGTTGCCATGGATGCTTCGCTCAAGCTGGGCAGTCTGGGCAAGCGCTGCATGATCAGCCCGGTACCAGAAAAGGCACGGTCTTTCGCTTCGGCACTGACCCCAAAAGATGCCCTGCTGCTCATTTCCAGCGCAGGCCGCTGCGAGGCGTTGGAGACGGCCGCCCGCGCCGCCAAGAAGAACGGCACACCGGTCATCCTCATCACCTGCGACAAGCGCTCGGCGCTGGCAGGCCACGCCAGCTATACCCTGCTGGCCTCCAACCGCATCCAGCGCATTGCCAGCGATATGATGCCTTCCCAGCTTTCGGCAGCGCTGGTGGTGGAGGTGCTCTACTACCTGCTGGTGGGCAATTTCGATCTGAAGTAAGCGCAAAAAAGTCCCGGCCGTTCTGGTCGGGACTTTTTGCTGTGTTTAAGCGATCATGCGTTAAAAACGTACTTGTCCATGCGGTGGAACGCCTCCTCGATGCGGGAACGGGGAGAAGCCAGATTCATGCGCAGGTGGCAGGGGCCAAAGAACATGGTGCCATCCTGGATGGCAGCGCCCACATCCCAGCAGGCGTGCTCCACATCCTCAATGGTCTTGCCGTGGGCCTTGCACCAGTCGGTGCAGTCCACGAACAGCATGTAGGTGCCCTGGGGCTTTGCCACTTCCACGCCCGGGAAGTGCTCTGCGATGTAGCGGCAGGCGTAATCCACGTTGCCGGTGATGGTCTGGCACAGCTCGTCCGCCCATTCATGCCCTTCGGGCTTGTAGGCACCGATCAGGGCGTGCATGGACAGCACGTTCATGTCGTTGTAGTGGGGCTTCGAGCTCTTGGCTACCACGCGGTCCCGCAGGGCGGGATTATAAATAATGTGGTAGCTGCCCACAAGGCCCGCCAGGTTGAAGGTCTTGCTGGGGGCGTAGAGGGCCACGGTGCGCATCCGGGCGTCCTCGCTCACCATCTGGGTGGGCGTGTGCCTGTGGTCCGCCAGAATGATGTCGGACCAGATCTCGTCCGAGATCACGATGCAGTCGTTGGCCTTGTAGACCTCCATGGCCTTCTCGATCTCCCAGCGCTCCCACACACGGCCGCAGGGGTTGTGGGGGCTGCAGAAGATGGCCGCATGGATATGGTTTGCCTTGAGCTTTTTGTCCATGTCGGCGTAGTCCATGCGCCAGACGCCGTCTGCGTCCTTCACCAGCGGGCTGTGGACGATCTTGTAGCCGTTGTTTTCCAGGCTGAAGGTGAAGCCGATGTAGGTGGGGCTGTGCACCAGCACCGCGTCGCCGGGGGCGGCAAAGCAGGTCAGGGCGGAGATGACACCGCCCAGCACGCCGTTCTCGTAGCCGATGCATTCCTTCGTCAGGCCGGTGACGCCGTTGCGCTTTTCGTGCCACCGGATGATGGAATCATAGTATTCGTCGGCGGCGTCAAAGTAGCCGTAGGCCGGGTGCTTTGCGCGCTCGATGATGGCCTCCGGGATGGTGGGCACGGTGGGGAAGTTCATGTCCGCCACCCACATGGGGATGACGTCCCAGCCTTCTTTGGGCGGGTCCGGCGCAAAGCCGTGGCCCAGGCCGTCCACGGCGATGGCGTCCATGCCGCGGCGGTCCATGATGGAAGTGAAATCGTATTTCATACAAATGCTCCTTTTCCGGCGTGGGCCGGGCAGTGGTCGGTGTTTTTTCTGCAGCAAGCATAGCACAACCGGCGGCCGAGGGCAAGACGGTGCGGGCAGGGCACACCCCAAAATTTTCATCGCCCACTGGCGCACAGCGCCGCGATGCGGTATACTGGGAAACGGAATGAATGTTCGGCACGGGAGGTGCTTTTTGATATGGTACAGGTAGATCTTATCACCGGCTTTCTGGGCGCAGGCAAAACCACGTTCCTGCGGCAGTATGTCCGGTATCTGGTGGCGCAGGGCCACAACGTCTGCATTCTGGAAAACGACTTTGGCGCGGTGAACGTGGACGCCATGCTGGTGCAGGACCTGCTGGGCGACCGGTGCGACCTGGAGACCATCAGCGGCGGGTGCGACTGCGACACCCACCAGCGCCGGATGCGCACCAAGCTCATCGCCATGGCCATGCGCGGGTTCGACCGGGTGGTGGTGGAGCCCAGCGGCATCTTTGATGTGGACGAGTTCTTTGACGTGCTGCGGGACGACCCGCTGGACCGCTGGTATCAGATCGGCAACATCATCGCCATCGTGGACGCCATGCTGCCAGAGACCCTCTCGCCCCAGGCAGAGTACATTCTGGCCTCTGAGACGGCCAACGCGGGCCGGGTGCTGCTCAGCCGCACAAAGCAGGCCGGGCCGGAGCGGTGCAAGGCCGCCGCTGCCCACCTGACCCGCGCGCTGGAAGGCTGCAAGTGCTCCCGCCGGTTCGCGCCGGAGGAAATCATCACAAAGGACTGGGCCGACCTGACCGACGAAGACCTGGCCGCCATTGCCGCCTGCGGCACCCGGCAGGCCAGCTGCGAAAAGCTGCACTTCGACGAGCACGAGGCCTTCAGCTCCCTGTGCTTCCTGGAGCAGCACCTGACGTTGGCCCAGCTGCAGGCCGCCGCCGACCGCCTGTTTGCGGATGCTGCCTGCGGCCATGTGCTGCGGATGAAGGGCTTTGCTCCGGACCCCCAGGGCGAAACCGGCTGGCTGGAGCTGAACGCCACCGCCGCCGGCTGCACCCTTGCGCCCATCCCGCAGGGGCAGGAGGTAGTCATCGTCATCGGCGAGGGGCTGGACAAAGCCGCCATTGAAGCAAAATTGAAGGGGTGAAAGGCAGTTTTCCCCCATAACAAAACGCATTGTGGAAAAACAGGAGGGAGCATCATGCAGGAAGTACGCGCAGCCGTTATTGGCACCGGGGTCATGGGGCGCAAGTATGCCCAGATGATCGCAGAGGGAAAGGCGGGCGCATTGCGCCTGACCGCCGTGGTCTGCCGCAGCGCCGGGGCGCAGCAGTGGGCAAAAGATACCCTGCCGGATACGGTACGGGTGTGCCCCAACGCCGAGGAGCTGTACGCCCACGCCGAGGAGTTTGACGCCGTGCTGGTGGTCACCCCGCACAAGACCCACCCGGCGTTGGTGATGCAGGCTTTTGCCCACGGCAAGCACGTCTTGTGCGACAAGCCCAGCGCAAACGCGCTGGCATCGGCGCTGGAAATGAACCGCGCCGCCGAAAAAAGCGGCCTTGTTTTCGCCATGATGTTCCATCAGCGCCGCTACAAAAAGTATATAAAACTTAAAAATTTACTGGATGATGGTGCTCTGGGCGAGATCAAGCGGGTGCAGCTGGAAAACAGCCGCTACTTCCGCACATGGATGTACCACCGCTCCGGCAGCTGGCGTTCCAGCTGGGCAGGGGAGGGCGGCGGTGCGCTGCTCAATCAGGGCCAGCACATTCTGGATATCTGGCAGTGGCTGTTTGGAATGCCAACCAGTATTTATGCCGTGATACCATACGGTAAGTATAACGATTTCATGGTGGACGATGAAGCTACCCTGCTGATGGAGTACCCGCAGCAGCGCACGGCAACCTTTATCCTTTCCACCGGCGAAGGCAGCTACACCGAGCGGTTGGAGATCGTGGGCACCAAGGGCACCGCCCTGCTGGAAGAGGATACCCTCACCCTGCACACCTACACGCCAGACACTGAGACCTACCGCCGTACCGCAGACTGCACCGAGCGCCAGCAGCTTACCGAGACCACCACCACCGAGCAGTTCGCACCGCAGGCAGAGCCTTACCCGGAGATGCTGGCAAACTTTGCGAATGCCATCCTGCACGGCACGCCCCTGACCGCCCCAGGCGTGGAGGGCGTGCGGGCGCTGGAACTGACCGACGCCGCTTACCTGTCCGCATGGCTGGGGGAGAAGATCACTCTGCCGCTGGACGCAGAACGGTTTGAACAGGAACTGCAAAAGCATATTCAGGAGGAACAGGCAAATGGCTAAGCTGCGGTTTATCGTAGTAGGCTCCGGCTGGCGGTCGCTGTTTTACTGGCGCATCGCGCAGGCGCTGCCGGAGCGGTTCGAGCTGTGCGCCATGCTTTGCCGTACCGAGGAAAAGGCCGAAAAAATGCACCGGGAGTACGGCGTGCCGGTAAGCACCTCGGCGGAGCAGTGCGCTGCCCTGCACCCGGACCTTGTGGTGGTGGCAGTGAATAAAGCGTCCATCGCCGCCGTCAGCACCGAATGGCTTGCCCGGGGCTTTGCCGTGCTGTGCGAGACCCCGGCGGCGCTGGAGGAGGACGCATTGCGCGCCCTCTGGCAGCTGCACCGGCAGGGTGCGAAGCTACAGGTGGCAGAGCAGTACTGGCTGTACCCCACGCTGGCAAAACGGCTGGCAGCAGTGCGCAGCGGCGCGCTGGGCACGCCGCAGTTTGCCCGGCTGTCGGTGGCGCACGGCTACCACGCGGTCAGTCTGGCGCGGCTGTTCCTGAATGCCGGGCAGCAGCCGGTGCGGGTGACCGGACGCAGCTGGACGGAGAAAATCATCGAGACGGATTCCCGCTGGGGTGCGGTGCATAACGGCGCATTGGTGGAAAAGACCCTGCAGCAGCACACGCTGGAATTTGCAGGCGGCGGCACGGCGTTTCTGGATTTTAACGGCGTGCAGTACCACTCTTACCTGCGCAGCACCCACACCAGTGTGCAGGGAGAGCGGGGCGAAGTGTTCGACGATACCCTGCGCTGTCTGGATGCCGTCGGAGAGCCGGTGTGCCGTCTGCTGACCCCACTGCCCGACCCGCTGGCAGCTGCCGCCGCACAGGCAGGGCTTAACGAGGACGAGACTGCCATCGCCTGTTTTCTGGACAGGATGCAGGGCTATCTTGCCGGCGGGGCGGAGGTGTACCCGCTGGCAGATGCCTTGCAGGACGCCTACCTTGCCCTGCTGATGGAGCGCGCCCTTGCCGCTGGACAGCTGCTGGAAAGCACCCCGCAGCCGTGGAATACGGCAGAAGAATAACGAAAAAACGGCTGCTGCACGGAAAATGTGCA
>ENA-OPWR01003059-OPWR01003059.1-human-gut-metagenome-genome-assembly--contig:-NODE-3059-length-10694-cov-3.557101_pt1 | contig 10694 bp, 6 predicted proteins | sample MGYA00241507_ERZ502006 | MGnify/ENA primary metagenome ERZ502006 (study PRJEB25962, sample SAMEA2043041) | human gut metagenome | biome: human gut; feature: human-associated habitat; material: faeces... | reverse complement strand
ATTGTCAGATTATATAAATAAAACCGGTGGAAATTCGCTGGTACAGGAACCTTATCTTGGCGACTGGAGTGAGTTTTTTCAGTGCAGCGGTATAGAATATACGATTGATCCAAGTGCTGCACCGAGATATGATGTGAACGGAAGTTATTTAAATGACACAAACAGGATTACTTCGATGACCTACAATGGCAATCCTATAAGTGATGACCAGAATATCGTACTTGTGACGGACAAGATTACACCACATATGCAGTGTGATGCAAATGCAGGCGTAAATGACAATATACTTCAGAGTTCACATGACAATCTTCAGGATGTTATAGAGGAGTACCTGAAGGAAAAGGCACAGATAAGTGATCTCAAATTAAATATCTCACAGAATTGGCAGCTTAATCTTCCGGACGATTATAAATTCCTTATGGAAAGCGGCAAGTCAGGTGAGAGTCTGCTGCTTGCAAAGAACTGGTGTAAAGGTGTTTATGATACAATGGGTTATTTCAATTATTATAATTGTAATACAGGTGTACAAAATAGACAGGATGATATGATACCGTCAGTTGTCGTATCGGAGACAAGCAAGGCAGATACAAAGAGCAGTGTTCCGGTAAGAGTTGTGGCAAATGCAAAATCAGGAATAACCGTCAAAAAGTATGTTAAGGGGGACTATGATAAGGACTCTGAGGTATGGAATCTGACACCGGCAAGTGGTGGTGCTATAACAATGGATTCAGATACTTTCAGTGTGTCAGAAAACGGTGTCTATTCAGTTTATGTTGAGAGCGGAAACGGAAAATCAGTAATTGAGAAAGTTGCGATTACCAATATTTATCCGACTTCGCTTATAGCACCGATAGTAGGAACAGTTACAAATATTGATGATGAGGTTACAGGTACTGCGTATCCAAATCTTACGGTAAATGTTAAGATTGGTTCTAAAGTTTATAAGGCATCAGTAAATGTCAAAGGAAAGTTTACTGTTAAGATACCGGTACAAAATGCAGGGAAAAAGATTACGGTATATGTTTCCGATAAGAGTGGTGACAAGAGCAAGAGCACGAGTGTTACCGTCAAGAGAAATGGACCAAACAGCCCTAAGATTACATCTGTTAAAAATAACGGTTATGAGATAAAAGGAAATACAAATGACAGCAATGTCAAGGTTTATGCGGTTATTGGCAAAAATGTGTATGTTTCAAAGGCAATAGGTTCTTCTTATTATAAGAAGTGTAACGGTTACGATAAGAAACTTAAGATAAAGAAAGTTAATGTTGTCATAAAAAGCAATGGAGACTATACGATAGCTATTCCTAATCAGTATTCAGGAACAAATGTATCTGTATATTCGGTTGATAAACTTAGCAGAGTGAGCCATGTCAGAAATAAAAAGGTTTCAAAGAGTGCACCGAATAAACCGACTATCTACACGGTTTCAAGTTCCGACCGATATGTATTCGGAAAAGTGCCGGATAGTGGAAAGTGTACAGTTATATTGAAGCGTGGCAAGAAAAGCTATAAAGCAAAAGCGGATGCAGATGGTTATTACAGAATAACATCACCGAGGCTGCACGCTAAGGAGACTATCACGATATATGCACAGGACAAGGTAAAAGGCAAAGTAAGGACAGGTGTATCTAAGAGTAAAACCGTAAGCTCAGCATATGATGTTTACAAGAAGCACAGAAATACTAATCTTCATATAGGTAAGGTGACAAATAAGAGTACCTATGTGACAGGAAGATGGGCTAAAGGTAAAGCTACGGTATATGTGTTTGTGGATGGTATAGTATATGTCAGAAAGACAGGTTCAAACGGCAAGTTTAAATTTAAGCTGAAAAAGCGTGTTGCTGTAGGAACAGGAATCTATGCTACGATAAGGAAAGGGCATGGCAAATCAATAAAGGCGATGCGTAAGTGGAAAGTTGTGCTTGGAAAACCAAGTACGCCAAATATATATGGAAGACTTACGACGAGAACCACAAAGATAATCGTGCTTACAAGAGAAAAGTGTCCGAGAGTAGTATTAAGAATCGGAAAACACAGATATACAAGAAGAAAAAACAGCGGTTATTCTAAGAGAATGCACAGATACCGCTATATATTTAAGATTAGAAGGTATCCGTATAGGACACATCTGAGAGCTTTTGCAACAAATAGTGCAGGAACAAGTCAGAGTAAATTAAGGATTATCAGATAATGGATAAAGCGGGGAGGCAGAAGTGCCTCCCCGAAGTCTTAGGTGAATAAAGTAACAGTTCAGCATTTGAAAATACAATGAACAAGCTTATTGTATTGCCAATTACATTTTTGCGGCTGAACTGTTACCAAAATTGTAAAAATAATACAAATTTAACATAAAAATTATAAAATTAAAAAATATCAATGTATAAAATTGCTAAATTTGCAGGTATAAAAAATATTAACACTGTGTTAATATTTTGTTCAAATGTTAAAGGCAGTTTGAGGGGTGCAATAAAGACCAATGATTTCTGCTTTAAGCAAAAGTAAATTAACAATTTATTGCCCATAGAGATGGGAGAAGGAGGATTTCTTAATGAGATTAAAAAAAGGAATGAGAAAAGCCCTTTCTTTAGCTCTTTCAACAGCACTTATTATTACCAGTGCAAATATTGGAAGTACAAAAAGTAAGGCAGCGGAAGCGGATGATGCGACACATTCATATGTCGCAACAGTAGAAAAGAACAAATTAACAAAAGTAACTCTTGATGGAAAAGATGTTACAGATAGCCAGAAAGTATTTAACAATGGTACAGCCGATGATGGTAAGTTTTATGTAACAGATAAGGAAAATGCAAAAACAGTACATGGACTTGGGATTGATTTTTCTGAAGTTGTTTCTAAGACAACAGGTTATACAACACCAACTATCACATTAGCAGGTACAGATGATTGCAATCAGTACTGGTATGGTGGAAGTGTTGTTACTAAGTTTGACGGAACAAAAAGTGATACTTGCGGTTCTTGGAGTTATGTAGGAGATGGTGACTCATCAAAGGTTATCGCAGATGCAATAAAAGACAGCGGAAGCAAATTCCTTTTAAATATTAAAGATGAGTCTGGTGATACTTGGTCTGAACTTAATTATACAGTTACAGTAGAGTACTATGACGGTTCAGCAAAACCAACTATTGATATGTCAAATGTCAAAGATGAGATTACTATTCATCGTGGAGAGACAATTAAGATTTCTGCACCTGTAACAAAACCAAATTCAACAAGAAAGATTGAAAGTTCAGGTTGGGTATTTGATAAGAATTATAAAGCTGTTGAGGGTGTAAATTTATGGTTCGATGATGATACCGATGAATTCTTTTTAGCAGCAAGTGCTGATGCAGATATGAATGCAGATACACCAAAAATTCGTTTTGTTGTAAAAACAACTATTGGTAATACAACATATGAGTTTGGTGAGAAATATGCGTCAATTGTTGTTAAAGAAGCTTTAGCAACACCGACACCAACAGCAGAAGTTTCATCAGCACCTGCAGTATCAACAGAGCCTTCAACAGCCCCAACAAATGGAGCAACAACAGTACCAACAAACGGAGCAACAACAGCCCCAACAAATGGAGCAACAACAGCACCAACAAGCGGAGCAACAAATACACCGGCACCTGTAACATCAAATACACCAGCACCAACAAGCGATGCAACACCAGCTCCAACAGAAGCTCCTAAGGGAAATATGGATAAATTTAATGTTGCATTTAACTATGTAGCAGATGACAAATGGGGCGAGCAGTCATGGGGAGACAAGTCAGTTGATGTAACTGGTGATGGAAAATATGAAATCAGCTACACTGCTCAGTCTGATACAACTGACATCTTTATGATGATTCTTTCAACAGACCTTTACAAAGGTTCATTAAACAAAGACTTTAAGCTTGTTCCTACAACTGTTTCTGTTGGAAAGACAGATTACAAAGTAAATGCGAAAGGCGGATGGTGCTTCGCAGACCAGGAAAAAACAAACGCTTACAGATACAACATTGTAAATCCATATAACGGACCTATTGGTTCAGATGGTGTAACATATGTTGACCCTGCCGTAACATCTATTGATGGACTTGGAACAGTACCTGTAAAGAAGGGAGATACAATCAAGGTATCATTTACTGTATCAGGAATGAAGAGCAGCACTAGTGCAAAATCAAAAGCTAAAGTAACAGTTTCTAAGAAAACAGTAACAGTAGCAGCAGGAAAGTCAACAACAGTTTCTTATAAAGCACTTAATAAGGCAGGAAAAGCAGTTAAGGCATCAGCTAAGACTTCTAATAAGAAACTTGCAACAGTAAAAGTAACAAGCAGCAAGAAAATTAAGATTTCAGTACCTAAGAAAGCAACAAAGGGTTCTTCAGCTAAGATTACACTTACAAGTGCAGGAAAGAAAGCAACTATCACAGTTAAGGTTGCAAACCCTGTTAAGAGTGCAAAAGCAGCTAAGAAAACAGTAAAGATTAAGAAGGGCAAGAAAGCAAAAATAACAGTTAAGGTTACAGCTCAGAATAAGAAGAAAGCAACAACAGATAAATTAACAGCTAAATCTTCTAAGTCAAAGATTGCTAAGATTACAGGCAAGAAAGTTTCTAAGGGCAAAGTAACAGTAACAGTTAAGGGTGCTAAGAAAGGTACTTCAAAACTTACAATCAAGATTGGTAAGAAATCAGTTAAGGTAACAGTTAAAGTAAAATAATTACCATAACATAATAAAATTTTCCAAAGCATAATTTTTGAAATAAAAAGCAGAGGCGGAAGTAAAAAACCGTCTCTGTTTTTCTTTGGTTATAGTAAATTTAGGGCGGAACTATTACGATTTTTCAAAAATTTTATTCCAAATATTGTCAAAAATTAGCCTTAACTATAATGTTGATAATATGGGAAAAATCACTGAAAAAAAACACATAATCAAGGTGTAATCATTTGATGAATATACAAAATGCACAAAAAAAGCTGGAATAATTGTGCATTTTTACTGTTTATTTGAAAATATTATTCTGTTACTATGTTAGATGTAACGAAATGGCTTATAGGGTTGAGTGCGGACTACAACTTTATCGTTTCAAAAATTATGCAACCCTATATATGATAGGGAGAAGGAGGATATGTTAATGAGATTAACAAAGGGAACAAAAAAAGCTCTTTCCTTAGCACTTTCAACAGCATTAGTATTGACAGGTGCAAATGTTGGAACATTAAAGGCAGATGCAGCCGACAAAGACGGTGTTGAATTAACACTTAAAGGTGAAACTTTAAACAAAAAAGAGGCTACTGTTAAAGCAGACGGAAAAGTTGAAGTTACAACAACTTTTGCAGATGCAGCTACAGCAGGTGCTCTTGCTGGAGCTAATTTTGGAGAGACAACAACTACTGTTGAAAATGTTACTGAAGATTTCGATTTAAAGATTGTTTCAGTTAAAGTTGGAGACAAGGATGTGTTAAGTAAAAAAGCAGTGTATGGTGAATATGCTGATTCAAAAAATATCGCAACAACTAGTGTAGGTGATTTTGAAAAATTTACTGCAGAAAAAGGCGATGAGATTACATTTACATATAAAGTGAATGGTGTTATAGATTTAGATGCTCTTAAGAAAGAGAATGAAGCACTTGCAGCATCAAAGGCAGCCCTTGAGAAAGACAATGCTTCACTTGTAGCATCAAAAGCAGCCCTTGAAAAAGACAACAAGTCACTTGCAGCATCAAAGGCAGCTCTTGAGACAGAGAACAAAGCACTTGCAGCATCAAACTCAGCACTCGTAGCATCAAAAGCAGCCCTTGAAAAAGACAATAAGTCACTTGCAGCATCAAAAGCAGCTCTTGAGAATCAGCTTAAGAATACACCTGCACCAACAGAGACACCGGCACCGGTTGCTAAAGGTCAGATGGGTAACTTCAATGTTTCATTCGACTATGTTGGTGATGATACTTGGGGCGAGCAGTCTTGGGGTGACAAGAGTGTTAATGTAACAAAAGATGGTGATTACTCTATCGAATACACAGCAACAAGTGATTCAAAAGGAATCTACTTAATGATGCTTGACACAGACCTTTATTATGGAAGTCTTTCAGACAACTTTGCACTCACAGTTAAGAATGTAAAGATTGGTGACAAGACATACGCTATAGATAACAAAGGATGCTGGGGATTTGCAGATCAGACAGTTTCAGAGAACTACAGATTCAACATCGTAAATCCATGGAATGGTCTCTTTGACAAGACTGGTGTTAACTGGCAGGATGAAAAAGTTACAACTATTGATAAGTTAAACAAAGCTCCTGTTAAAGCTAATGATAAAATTGTAGTAAACTTCAATGTAACAACAAAGAAAGCTTCTTCAACATTATCTATCAAGGCTGCTAAGTCTAAGGTTTCGGTTGCTCCATCTAAGTCTGCAACAGTTAAGTACACAGTTAAGGGTACATCAACAGTTAAGGCTACAAGCAACAACAAGGCTGTAACAGTTAAGGTAAACAAATCTAAGAAGAATGTTACAATCACAGCTAAGAAGACAGCAGTTATGGGCAAGACAGCTACAATCACACTTAAGGCTGGTTCTAAGAAGTCTACTATTAAAGTAACTGTTGCTAAGACAGCAAATGTTAAGAAGAAAAAGACAGCAAACTACACAGTTGCACTTGCAAAGATAACTAAGAAAGTTAAGGCTAAGAAGATTAAAGTCTCTGTAAAGAACAAGAAAGTTGCAAAAGTCACAGTTAAAAAGACTGCAAAAGGACAGGTAACATTCCAGGTTAAGGGACTTAAGAAAGGTAAGACAACTGCTACACTTAAATATGGTAAGAAGTCCGCAAAAGTCAGCGTAGTAGTTAAATAATATTTAATAAGTTTGAATTCCCACAATTAAGGAAAACAAATCGAAAGAGCTTTCAGGGAGGGCACACCAATAGGTGTGCTCTCTTTGTGTTATGAACAGATAAAGAGTAGATTGAAGATGTCCGATTGAGTATGCAACAGGTGTTTATAAATGCCGTATATATTAAAAAACATGTATAATATATCTAAAAGTCAGGATATAAATATTAACAAAAATATAATAAAACCTCATTTGCAAAACTAATTTCCACCCCTATATGACTTGTCGTGGAAGTTACTACTTCCGAATATCAGGTGTGGAAATTACTTATTCTTAATGTTATATTATTCCTGTTCATCCATCTCTAAGCTCCGGTCGGAACAGGAGATATATATGAATATGAATAAGAATAAACATTTAATTTTAGATGAAAGATATGTAATTGAACATTCCCTTAATGAAAACATGAGTTTTAAAGCCATTGGTAAACAGATTCTTAAGGACTGTACTACTGTATCCAAAGAAGTGAAATCCCATATCGTATTCGAAAAGAAAGGAGCTCCTTATAAACCTTTTAACGACTGCCTTAACAGAAGACACTGTTCCCATCACGGTGATGTTTGCATCTCTTGCGAACGCCACAAAAGCCGCAACAAATGCAGCGTCTGTGGTCATTGCACAACCTCTTGTGTTGATTATTCCAAGGAGGAGTGTCCTAAACTATCTAAGGCTCCGTATGTATGTAATGGATGTGATATGTTAAACAACTGTACCCTCGAGAAAAGATTCTATAAAGCTCTTGTAGCTCAAAAAGAGTATGAGTTGGTGCGGAGCGAATCACGTTCTGGCTTTAATCTCTGCGAAGATGAATTGAAACAGCTTGATTCTGTCATAAGTCCTTTACTTAAAAACGGTCAGTCCATTCATCACATAATTGCTAACAATCAGGACAGGATTTCCTGCTGTGAAAAAACAGCTTATATTTATGCCGATAATGGTCTTTTTTCTGCCAAAAATATAGATATGCCCAGAAAGGTCAGATTTAAGCCCAGAAAGAAAAAGTCAGTCCCTCTTAAAGTTGATAAATCTTGCAGAATTGGCAGGAATTATGAAGATTATAAACTTTACAGACAAAACAATCCTTCGCAGCCTGTTGCTGAACTTGATTCTGTAGAAGGTATAAAAGGCGGTTCTGTATTACTTACCATTCACTTTGTACTTCCCAAGCTTCAATTAGCATTTTTAAGAGACGCAAATGACTCTAAATCTGTTACTGACATATTTGATGCTCTTTACAAATTACTTGGTTTTGAGAACTTTACCAAAATACTTCCCATATGTCTGGCCGACAACGGAACTGAATTCTCTGATCCTTTCGGTATTGAAGCTGACTCAGACGGAGTGATAAGGTCTCGGCTGTTTTACTGTGATCCATCTTCTCCCGGTCAAAAAGGAGCTTGTGAAAATAATCATGAATTCATAAGAAGAATTATTCCAAAATCCACTGACCTTGGGCAGTACACCCAGTCACAAATAGATATTATGATGGACCACATCAACTCATATGGAAGACCTGAACTTGGTGACAAATCACCTTATGAAATGTTTGAATTCTACTATGGCAAAGAAATATTAGATTTGCTCGGCGTTCACAAAATAGTACCAAACGAAATCATCCTTAAGCCGGAATTACTTAAGAACAGATAATAAAGCCGGGTTACCCCTGCTCTTTATCTTTGTGCATCGCGCACTTCTGGTCTTATTTTGACTGATTAATACTATTTTGATGAAAATCAGCCAAGCAAAGTAAGAATAAAGATTTCTGTATCAGCAGAAATGTCCTTATTAACAATAAAAAGACCGGAGTCCTACGCAGTTGTGATGAGCTCCATAACACTCTCTTTAGGGGTGGAATTCACTAACTCTTATCATGAACATGTGCATTCGACTTCTCATTTTGATGCGCATTTTTCCAGCTTTTGATATATTATATAGCATTTTTGATAAAAAAACCATACTTTTGGGAATAAAAAACTTCCACCTCATGGAATTTAGTTCTACAAGGTGGAAGTAAGTCTTACAAAGCGGAATTAACTTTTACAATTGACCTATGATGACTAAATTCGGCAATTTCCACTCTCTATACTTACTTTCATCTCCGTACCGTTCATTATTTTTAATTTCACACGATTACAAATCTCATTTATCACGATTTTAAAAAAATTACAGCCCCACACATAATAAATTTCAACAGATTGCAGACTCACTCCACCGGATATTCTGCATATACTGTATTATTCATAAATATATGCGGAAAACGGGAGGGAAAAATGAATATCTTTGATGACAGAATCTATATTTTCGGAGATGACAGCAGACAACTTGCACTTTTTAATCTATTTCTCGAAAAGGGATATAATGCGGCATACTCAACAGACTGTTTTTCAAATGATAACAAAAAAATCAAATACTCTCACCACTTTTATGAAGACAACTTATGCACCGGAACTGATTTCTTAATCTTTCCTATTCCGTTAAAGAAACGATCGATTGACAATCTTTTTCCATTTGCCCATAAAAATAATTATATTATCGGCGGACTCTTTGATAAAGAACTGACTGCCTTTTGCAATAGAAATAATATATGTTACTACGACCTTTACCTCTCAAAAAATTTTGTAACAAGCAATGCAAAGATAACTGCCGAGGGTGCGATTTTTTGTGCAATGCAAAACTCAACCAAAACAATTGCAGGCAGTAAAAGTCTCGTTATAGGCTATGGCAACTGCGGCTGTAAAATCGCGGGTATGTTAAAATGCATGAACTCTGAAGTCCATGTTATAGAACCCGCAAAAAAAACATATATCGGACGAAATATCCGTTTATATAAAAACATTACAGAAGTCAGAAACATTCACCGATTTGATTTTATATTTAATACGGCACCACAAAAATCACTTGTCGATGACATCCTCTGCCGCCTGAAAAAAAATGCAACAATAATTGACATTGCTTCAGCTCCCGGTGGTACTGATTTTGATTATTGTAAAAAATACGGCATATGTGCAAAACTTTGCCCCGGAATTCCCGGACATTATGCTCCTGATACTGCTGCCCGCATTATATTTAATGAAATTGTCAACTTAAAAAGGGAGGGATAACCTTGGAAAATAACAAAATCGGATTCGCTGTTACAGGCTCCTTTTGTACCCATTCAAAAATAAAAAATATCATCTCACAAATGTGCACCAACGGGTATGATATAACACCCATTGTTTCATTTAACACAGCATCAATGGACAGTCGTTTTGGCAAATCATCCGTATTTTTATCAGATATAGAAGATATTACAAAAAAGAAACCGATAATGAGTATTCAAGATGCCGAAAAGATAGGTCCCGGCAATTTTCTTGATGCACTCGTCATAGCACCATGTACCGGAAACACACTTGCAAAGCTGACCTGCGGCATAACAGATTCGCCTGTCCTCATGGCTGCAAAAGCACATATGAGAAATGAAAAACCGCTTATTATAGCGGTTTCTACAAATGATGCTATGGGAATGAATTTTCAGAATATAGGCAGGCTTTTCAACACAAAAAATATTTATTTTGTACCGTTCTTTCAGGATGATACAAATAAAAAACCCCGCTCACTAATAGCAGACTTTGAGCTTATTCCACAGACAATTAAAGCTGCCCTCACAGGAAGACAGCTTCAACCGGTATTAAAATGCAAGTCATAGAGTATCATTGACGCTAATATAAAAACAATACTTTGAGCAAACAGTATATCGCATCTGACACAAACATTATATACAAAAAATATATGCTTAAATGAATGATAACACCAATTACAGCTCTATTT